>ERZ808275.34-NODE-34-length-96936-cov-16.282367_pt1 | contig 96936 bp, 164 predicted proteins | sample MGYA00520894_ERZ808275 | MGnify/ENA primary metagenome ERZ808275 (study PRJEB31516, sample SAMN03275598) | gut metagenome | biome: mammalia-associated habitat; material: feces | host: Papio cynocephalus | place: Kenya | collected 2012-08-03 ... | reverse complement strand
ACACAAGCTGCACAGCCAACCCAACAACCTGCACAGCAAGCTACACAAGCTGCACCTCAAATGCAGCCACAGACTGGAACACAGACGCCATTCTGACCGCCAACAACCACTATGGGCTCTCGCGAAAGCGAGGGCTCATTCTGGCCGACATCCCTCTAGAAAGCGCTAATATTACGCTAAATTCTAAAATCCTCTGATGAGTCTTTGAAAATTAAGACGAAACACTTCATTGCATTTGGAATGTCAGGATATGAACTAACGATTATCCTGTTGCATATACAACTAATCTTGGTTATCACATTATATGATGTGGCGTTGACTGTTTCTTCGTATAATTAGAGACAAAACTTACGACAAATAGTAGTATGTCGTTCGTAGATTTACTACTCAGATATATTATCCTCGGATATATCAAGAAAAATAGAGGCATATCACACGCGCAAATTGTTTGAATAAAGAGTTGAACAGCATGCAAATTTATGGAGAACAATGTGATATAGCAGTAGAGGCAATTCAACTCTGTCTCTACCGTATTAACTAATGTATCGTCATCCAGGAGACGTTAAAATTCATACTGATGAGACTGGATGAAACACAGAGAGAAACTATTAATCACTGGATAGTATTAATAATGGCTCTGTGTCTATGAAACAAATACTAATTAAAAACCTCACGATAGTATAAGGTAAATCGTATACAACTATGCAGTATTTTTATATTGTAATTTACACAATTGTTGGTGATGATCTAACAATGTGTAAAATGGGACTTAATCCCCATCAATTAATTGAATGGGGACGTAGAGAGGCAACAAAACATCCAGAACATAGTTATAAGTTATATCGTCAACCAATAACTCGTACTGGAGAGATTGTATATTACAAGTCTCTTGAACCATTTACAACAGATGTAGAAAGAAGCCTAAAAATCATTAAGAATAATGGTTTTGATTGGGATGCATTTGAGGCAAAACAAGGGGCCGACTTCGATATTGATGTTGTCCGATGACTATATGGCACCTGAGCAAGTGTATAAACTGCTCACTTAAATAAAACTATTGTACTGAGGTTAGAATTCAAAGCGGGAACGATTATTAACAATCAAAACAACAAACATTATGGGCAAAAGAAAACACCAATTTCATCGTGAAAACTGTGAATCAGTTATTCGCGATTCGTTTATCGACATACTTAACCGTACTGTCGTACTTACAGGCAAACATGCCTTTGAATGGTCCATCATCATGAAAACAGATGATTGTATCACTAAAATGACTTATTCTTGTCGAAAAACAGCAAGAAAAGAGTATGATAAGCTAAAGAAAGAAACTAAAAAAGACGATTATACATCATTTACACTTTAATTGTCCCATTAGCATTGAACTATGCCCGTTGTGAAACGTGTATAGTTTTAATTGATTGTTCATTTTTAAATTTATATATTATGATTCCCATTCCAGAAATTTGGTACTCTTAACATTCTAAGAGTGATGATTTAGTTTGTTTTAGTTGTAATTAACTATCATTCGTTGTGAAACGCGTGATAGTTTTAATACTCAGCCAAGGAGAGTATAAAATACATTCTGATGAGACTTGGACGAAATGCATACACATCAATGTAATTAGTTTAAAGTTATACAAATAATAATTCTTGAAAATAGGAAACTCTCGGTACATGTTATTGTGAAATAATATGACTGTAAATATGTTATTTGTTGTGAAACAAGTAACATATCCTGAAGTATGGTGTAATGGTAGCACTACAGATTTTGGTTCTGTCAGTCCCGGTTCGAATCCGAGTACTTCAACAAATACTGTAACAATAGTTTTCTATGTTTTATGTGAATAATAGTAGCATATCTTAAAAACATAGTGGAGAGAGATCGAAAGGTCTAATTATGGCATTAAATTAAATCCTAGCCAAAGGTAACAGTATGTCACACTGGAAAATAAGAGACAAGAAAAAAGCAAACAAAACAGTTCTTGATCTGTCAGGAACAGTTTCCTCAGATGTAACAATCGATGGAGAAAAAAAGGTCATAACAATGGTCTTTAACAGAATGGGGCAATTACATGATATCGCTCCTCGTACACTTGAAACAGCCGACTACATTTATCCTTTGTTTGATGATCTTCATGGTCGTACAATCAAAGCTGTAGGCGACTATTTCACAAACATTATTTAACAATTAAACCGTTATCAAAATGGGAAAATTACTTAAGTATGTACCAGGAATTTTATTCCTATCGTACATCATTGGTATGCTGCTGGTATTAACAACACCTATACTAGCAATCTTTCAACCTAACGCACTTAACACGTTTGCAATATGGACAATATGGGGCGTATCTCTTGTGTTAGGTATTGGAGCGTTTTATGATGAACTCTATGAAGACATCAGAAATCGTACAAGTATTATGTTTATCTTTCCTGGGAAGTTAAAACATTTATTTAACATAGCTATTGCAATGGTTATGATTTGTTTTGGTATAACCTGTGCTCTTGTATCAAAAGGTACATACACAGATTCTTCATCAATACAAGCATATAAGAACTATTATAATGCTACAGAAACTCTATTGGATTCTCTTGGTGTAGACGTAGATAGTCCAATTCTTGAATCAGATGTAGGAGCTAAATATCTAGAAACTAAATCTGAAGTAGATAAGTATGAACCAAAATAATATAGAGTATTAGGTGATGAAAGTTTTAGACTTTTGTCATCTAATATTCATAATAAATTGTACAAATGAAAACAACGATTAAAACATACAACAACACATTAGTTCTTACTACAGAATTAATTAACAGTGAAATACCTGTTGGTTTTATAAACGATAACGCTAAAAAACTTCCAATAGAAGTATATTGTACTGCTGCCGAAAATAACGAAAAAAGAACAATTAATGTTACAGTATTTCTCGAAATAACAGAAATTGAAGATGTAACATTACATAGTGTAATAAACATCATGGAAATTTTTATACAAACTTGTATATCATTCTGGGTTGATCTTAAAAAATACAAGTCACACATGGATGACATAACAGGTACATTAAAACACAATTTACATTTTGAGGACGCAAAACCAGAAGATCAATCCACAGAAAAAAATAAAAACATCGGATCCCGTGGGAAACGATCGTCGGAGATTGTGGATGAAAAAAAGTGATTGTACCATGCTTTTATGTAAAGGTATAACACCTAATGCAGCTCGAGCCCTTGAGATTATGATAAATAATTTTCTCAAGCGGCTTGGGTTAAAAAAAGAAGTAACATTTCTTGTTACTAAATAACCGATTGTTAGCGGTAGGTCTAACAAAAGTATAAAACGTCAAAAGTTATCAAAACAATGACAGTAGAAAACCAAGAAGGTCCGAGATATATTCTTGGAACCATTATAGCGTTAATGATATTATTATTCGCTGTATCTAAGTGCAACGCCCAAGCACTTAAACCTCAAGTAGATACTATATCATGCAATGTAAATTGTATCGATAAATACATTGAGGAAAAAACTTCAACGGGCAAAATGCGGTATTATGCAGTTTATAATGACACAAAAAGTGACATGTCTGAGTTAATTCCTGTTTCTCAGACAGTCATGTCATACATTAAACTGTGTAGTGAAAACAATATCAGACCGTCTTTAGGTATCAAACTTAAAAACGGCCAGATATCTTCTCTAGTTAGATATAAACAAAGATATGTAAGACGTAGATAATAATTACTATGAATAGATTTAAAGATAGAATTATTAAACGTAAAGACAAAAACGGAAACCCAATCGGTCCATGGCTTTACGTAATAAATGCAACTTCATCGTATTGTGATGCCATATTGGCAGAAAATACAAACGTTCCTGCAAAACTACGTCGTACATCAGCTCCTGTAGGTGTATATATGGTCTTGAAAAAAAATATATACACGCCTACACAATCATGTTTTAAAATTCCAAATAACTTATTTAATGCTGTTGAATGTGGTAAACAAACAATCATTGATTTTGATATCAATGAAAAAACAAAACAATTATACAAAGATCATACTTCATCAGAACACATTCATGTTATTAGATTTTCAAGCAACGATTGTGGAAAAATGTATGTTCTTGTAGAAGACATACACGAACATCAATACGCCTATTCTAAAAGATGGGTATTAAGAGTAGCTCTTAAATACATTTGTACAATTTAACTATGAAGAAACCACTTAAACCAGGCCAATTCTTTTGGCATAATGGTAAGTGTTATCGAATAATGAAACGCAGGAATGGATGCGACGGATGTGCATTGAATCAAATATACCTCTGTCCATCCATTCGCGATATTCGATTCGATACATTTAATCCAGAATGTGCTGCAAACGGCATAATATTCGTAAAAGTTTAATTTAATAAATTTATCAAAAATGAAAAAAACAACAGTATGGCATTTTGCCATGTATACAATTGCTATTATAGTAGCATTTGTATTAGCTCTTCACCTTACATCATGTGAGAGTAGAAGTGGTGCTGCAGTTCGTGCAGAACAAGACTCTATACGAGTCACAGAACAAATTAAGGATTTTGTAGATCCTCGGTTTGACAACATTAGCGAAGTTCTATCCTATAAGGATGAGCTAAACACTAACGAGTATGAAGACAGTGTATTCCGAAGTTTACCTTCAACTACTGTATATAACATTGCTACAGTGGTCATCAACAGAGATGGCCATGCTACTAAAACTTCTATTGTAAAAGAATACGAAAAAGCTAAGGAAATATATGACGGATTACCTAAAAGTATTCCGGATTCTATTATACATCCTATAGAAGTAAACGGTCATAAGTCTGCGGAAATAACTTCCAAAGATACAATGATTGGCGGCAAAAAAGCACATATAAAAACAGTAACTGAATATGAATAAAGATTATATCGTGTTGTCCTTTAAAGGACAACGTCTGTCTTCTATCAATGAAGATAAATTGGAAAAAATTCTGACAAAGATTGCAAGTGTTGTTATATTGAACATGGAAGTAGATCCAAAAAATGTCGATATAACTACTTTGACAGAAGAAGAACTTGTAGCATCGGCAGTTTCTCATATTAATGAGAAATCTGCTGGTTTGTGTACTAAGAAAGAACTTTCTGCAGAAGATAATGCTATTATCTTTATTTGTACAAAATACAATAAAGATGGCACTAACTTCAAAAGAAGAGAATTCCTAAACGATCTGTTAAAAAGTATGACAGGATCGGATAAGAAACTTATCAACGCAGTAAAGATTCTTGGTAATCCTGCATTTACATACGATTACATTGTTCATGAACGTACAAGTTCAGTAGAAAATGTGATCGCAAAATATCATTTTACAAAACAGTTGTATACCCAAATCCGAATGGCATACGACCTTATTCTGTAAAGGTATGTGTAACAAACAGAAAAAAGAAGATCCGAAAAAGATCTATAAACCAAAGCATATCAATGCTAAGCCCTATCAAAGGACAAAAGTAAAAAAAGACTTCCGTGATTATACGGATGAAGATAATTATTAATTTTTTAAAATCATTATCAAAATGGCAAAAGACACTAAAAAAACAGAGACTAAGAACACAGTAATGAACGAGGAAAACGTCATGGACGCTATCAAGAACGGTAACAAGATGCCTGAAGGTATTGCAGACGAGGTACAGAAGGAGATCGAAGAGGAAGAGAAGAAAAAGAAGAAGTCCATTCTCAAGGAGAAGATCTTGAAGGCCGGCTACTGGAACAAGAAGGAGCTCTTGCAGCTTCGCCAGCGTCGTCGTGAGGAGAAGGCTACTAAGGAAGCCTTGACTCGCTCTAAGGAGTTCTTAGACAAACTTAAGGGAGGTGAGCTTACTCCCACAGAGTACGAAGAAGAGCTCAAGAAGTCTCAGTCTGAGAAGCAGAAGGCTATCAGCGAGAGTAATGATCAGTATCGCAAGGAATTGCGTGAACTTCAGAACTCTCTTGAGGGCGATTATGTTTGGGACTGGGACCGTTACTAAGAGTTCTATAAACTTGAATTCAGGTCAAGAACCTTTGAGTCACGACCTTAACGTAGGGGGAAGTTAACGCTTGAGAATCATTGCGATTAGTTGCGGAACGACGTTTTAATGTGAATTAACACATTGTACAGAGCCTAGAGCCAGTTACGAATTCTAATGCCGAACCTACGGTAGATAATATAGGACAACAGATCAAAGAATTGTATCTTAGAGAACCTTTGAGTCTTGACTAGTGTGAAAATTGTAGTAACAGGATGTCAACTAAGATTAAAATCAAAATTGTTGAAAAGCGACATGCAAGAACCTTGAGTCAGTCATATCACCGCTTTATGTTTAAGCTTAAACAAGCCGTTTTAAGACGTTCTAAATCTTCAATGGAGTAGCTAACCGAAGAAGAAATAAAACGCTCTTAAAACGGCTTTAAAGTAGCTTAAAATGAATGTTTTGTCCGATCAACAAAACATTTACTAAGAATAATAGCATGTATGAGGTAATTTAGTAAGACCGCGGTTCGACTCCGCGCACGTCCACACATTTTTGACTCATAAAAATCTCTCCTGTACGGTTCGTGAGAATAGTACAGGATTTTACGGGCGTGTTATGGCTTTGATTACTAAAGGAAGTAAATACGTTAAATGCTACTATATAAATTAAATCACAACTATAATGTTGTAGATTACACTCATGTAGCATGAGTATAATCTAAGTGTTTCCTACTAAAGTGGAGGAAGATGTATACGATCGGCGTACATGTGGTTCGAGTCCACTACATCTACATTAGAATATGAGTAATACAGGATATATAGCTATGCTACGAGACAGAGTCCCGTATGTAGTAAACCTAGCTCTTAAATGGTGTCAAATTAAAGAGCGATGGCTAAAACATGTATATGACTCTCAAATAGGTATATATGACTCAAAAAATGAACGATATAATGCTACACGCATTGTATTAGGCATTAAAAAAGGTCATAAGCCGTTTGACTTTCATAGTACAATAGACTGGTATAATTTATCTGATGAAGATAAAAAAACTTGGTCTTATGTGGAAGGATGGATCAAATGGTTTTCATCCTGTTATATGTATATTAAAAATGCATATGAGATCTCTATTTCAAATGGTAAATCTAAAGATTCTGCAAAAGCAGAGATTATAGATAACTATTTGAACTCTCTCGATCCTGCATGGCAGGATAAATTGGCAACATTCTTAATTAATAGTTTTTGATTATGAACAGTTTCCCTTATATTTTAACACAACGACTTGTATGTGAACAATTAAGAAACAAGTCTTTTAAAAAACCCTTTATTACTGATAAGATTGTCTGTACATTAAGTTGGCTACGTATCATTCATCAAGGCGTAAAGAATGAAAATGTATATGAACCATTTGTCTTTATTAAAGGTGCTTCATGGTCAAAACAGAATCAACGAATATTAGAATTATTATCTAAAGATAAAAACTTACAAAATTGTTGTAAATGGATCTATGACAATATTATCATAAATGCAGATATTGATTTTTTCGCATCAACTGATGTAAAAGTACGTATTGCAACATGTATGTTAACAAAGTTTTTAGATAAAGATGACTATATCTATGTTTGTGATTGTGTAATTGACAATATTGCTAAATTAAAATTAGCAATATTAGATGAAGAGTTACCATTTTAGGTAACACCCGTGTCTCCATAAGAGAGTAGTGTTTAATCACAGCACGGGACCAATGAGCACCGTCTCTTACGTCAGTGACAGACTAATAACCGGTATGCATGTAGAGGGATCGCTTCCCCGGTGTCAAACATGTTAAATTTGTGTTGATTATGAAGAATCCTAAGATTACCCAAGAGGAGATTCGTCTAATCAAAGATGCTCAAGCAGGCAATATGCTTGCTTTTAATAAACTTTTTTATCGCTATAAAGGATTTGTCGATAATATATTATATCAATACATTAAAGACTTTGACGAAGCGAAGGATATTACAAATATAGTGTTCCTTAAAGTTTATTCGAAACTCTCGACTTTCGTAGACTATGAATCTTTTGGAGGATGGCTACGAATTATCTCTAATCGAACTGCTATCGATTATTTACGTAAAATAGGTGACAAAAATAGAATGCTTGGAGATAATGATACAAAAGTATCACTGGAACAAATTGGTTCTACTGAATGTGATATGGTCAATCGCATGACGTATGATCAATTAATAAAAGAATTTGACCGATTCTCACCAGTTCACAAGCAAATACTACTTTTATTTTACCAAGATAATTTGACAGTAGAACAGATTAGTAAATCATTAAACATTTCTCAAGGTACGATTAAGTCAATCCTTTCTCGTACTAGGAAAAAAATCATTAAACGCTTTAAACAGTAAAATGGCATTATTTTGGTTCATTTGTGGAATGCTGTTGATTTGTTGTATTGCAAGATATAATGAATCTAACAAGTTGTTCTGGACCTTGCTGGTATCGTTTATCGGTGCTTTTACTGCTGCAAGCATTGTCATTGCTATCAGTAGTGACAATAATGATAAGAATGTTATTACTAACGTTAGCCCCACACAGTTGTACATAAGTACACCCAATGCAGATGCATTGTTGACAGATGTATCTTATGATACCACCTACGACGTACTTAACTGTCCGTCAGTCACTGTGAGTCAGGATTACTACGTTAGTAAAGACATTCTTTCATGCAGCGGAGTTAGTAACTTAGAAGATAAACCACCACAAGACAAACAATTATGTTACAGTATTTTGACACATCTTAATTTACACAAACAACATTCTATTAAAGATTCATCGTGAACTTTTTAAATTTCCGTTTTAAGTTCACACAGTTATTAACAATTTAAACATTTATCAAAAATGGCAAACAAGAATAAGGGAGCAAAGCCTGCAGCTCCTAAAACAAACAAGCAGACAGTAGAGAACGCAAACATAGTAGAGAATCCTAAGGATACAACAGTTCAAGTAATCGACATGAACAAGTTTACAGACGCAGTAACTAAGAAGCCTGCCGGCCTCGATGCAAACCATCAGGTAGACATGCTTATGGGTCTAAAGGCTTATTTCCATGACGACCCAAATGCAGCCGATAAGTTTGGCAAAGACTCTGTAGACAGGGTTAACAAGCTTACAGCAATTGGGTTCGTAACAGCATTTGTACAAGAGTGTTACTATGGAGGCAGCAGTTTTGCAGCGACAATGCGTGCTTCTCAAGTAGAGGATCTCAAAGAGCTTGCCCCTGTAATCGGTTTTACAATCGATTCTAAGCTTTTGCCGGCTCCTGACAAGAATGGCAATATCACTGTGCCAGGTAGTGCAATCAAAGTGTCAAATGACACTAAGAAGAAGATCGACGCAGAGAAGAAAGCGTCTGAAAAACCAATTATCGATCCGACGAAGATCGAAACCAATGATCAACTAAAGGCTTCCCTTACCTTTATGCTTTCAGACAATTCAGTTTCAAAACGTTACTTCGATCGCATTACACGTACTACAGAGTTCCTTCGCGCATACCAGAGTGTTGTAGCCAACAAAGCCGGCGGAAATGACAAAGACGCAAACTTAGAGAAAATCAAGGCTAAGACCACGCCTGAGCTTCTTGAAGAGGTACGTGTCCTTGTTGGAGAAGTTCCATTCTCTAGCGTAGGTTTGAGCCACTTCGTATATAGTAAGCTTTGTGCTTACAAGAACCCCATCTTTTCGTTTTGCCTCGTACGCAATGCCAGTAAGAACAATGGAGTTGCGATTGACGACAACCTTACTGCCGGAATCGTACGTACTCTTGTCAATTGGGCCAACGGACCAAAGCTCGATGGTTATCTGAAAGACCTTGAGCGTGCAAAGAGTGAACTTAAGAAGGGCACAAAGAAGCAAGACTATGTTGATGCTATCCAGCATAATGTAGACATATGCACATCTTATGCCGAACAAGTAAGTAACTGTCCTACTGACTTTGCCGACAATCTTCTTGAGAATCTTAAGAGCGAAGACATAGCAGTTAGTAAGGCAGCATCTGATACTGTGACACAGATTCTGAAGACCTACTTCAGCATGGAGAGTCTTGAGGAGGCCGGCGATGACAAGGAGCAGATCCTTCATGACGTTCAGCAGCGTGCTGGTATTATTACGAACTTATTCCGTGATCCGCTTTCACAGGATGTACGCTATAGTGAAGCCAATCTTACTTATTCACCTAAAACTGAGACGACTGAAAAAAACTAATTCAGTCCGTTAAAGAAAAAATCTCAACTTTAATAGGACGAATAAAAGAATGGTGGAACATTGTTAAACCAGAATAGAGATTATCAAAATCATGGAAAAATTAACAACAATTTTATGTAGTATTGCATTTGCAATTTCAGGCTTATGCCTTGCAAAAACAACAGCTACTAAATCTACCACTTCAGCTACAATATCTGCAGCAACACTACCTGTTGTAGATATGAGCAAAGTGAAGATGCCTGTTGATTTTTTGTTAAGTCAACAGACACAAGAAAAAGATAGTATTCGAGCTCCGGGAAAGCCCGATACTGTATATGTAGAAAAACCCAAACTTGTGAAGGTACACGCACCTCGCAAGATAAAGACAAAGACAGTCCACGTCCCAATTCTTTATATAGCAACGCGTACAGACGTCAAGGAAGACACTGTTAGTCATGATAGCTTATCTATTTACAAAGTAAAGAAAATAGGGAAGATTGACTTAAAAAAGTTCAATTCCTCAATAGATGTTAATTAGCATTTAAGTTTCATGTTATATATGTTTTGCGCTGTATAACATGAAACCTATTGGTAAGTACTTATAGTAGGTCTCATTAGCCTATGTACGAAATTAAACTTGATCCAAGAATATGTTAGCCCTCTCAAAGGGTGAGAATACGCAAAAGGTAGGATGAAATACATTATATACTGAAAACATATAATGTAAGTAGGATTAGCGTTGTATCAAATCCTAAAAACTATATTACTGGACTTGTGAGAACCGTTTGGAGACAAGCTGGGTGAAGATATATAGTTTTAAAACGCATAAGTCTCAAGAAGAGCATAATGATCCGTATCGAAATTATATTCGATGATACTAAGAATATACAAACGAGACACGAGCTGGAACATATCTATAAATATCGAAAACTTACATTGTGGGAGGTCATATACATGGCATGGTATGACTTGCAATGCTATCGATGTACGACTAGAGTAGATGACCAAAAATAGATATGAGTATCAACAAAAAAAGCTGAGCATAGTGTTCCTTAGTTCCAAGCTAAGTATGAAGGTGTGAAATAATTGCACAAGTTATTATTACAATATCATAAGGATAATACTTATGAAATGTATGGTAAATATGTTGTCTATGTAAATCCTTGCTGTTAGATTCAGCACATCTCCGTTGAAGGGGAGCCAGTGATGGGGTAAAACGACTGAAATAATAATGAATGTGACCGACAGGCTTTTGTAGTTTATCGGTATATAAAAGAAAAACTACCAGGAGGGTGGGGCAGACCCTTAGTAGAATAATATTCAATTGTATGTATATTATTCTCACGCGATAAGAGGCCGCGTACAAAGTCTGATATGAATACATAATAGTTTAGTAAGCAAAACAAAGATGTATTAGATATAGTAGAAAAAACTATACTGCGTTCGATGACTACGTTATAGTCAAACTCGGTGCCAGGAGATGATCTGCCACAAAACCATTACGTAAGTCGATTCGACACTTTACATTCCAGTATTGCAAGAGATCGCTTTCGTTCCAAGATGGATAATAACAGAAAGGTTCAAACCGTTGTATACATATATTATAGTCCCTGTGGGATAGAATCCGTTATACTATAACTGCGTATATACCTTTGATTAAGATACTTTTTGTGAAAATATATCAGCGGTAAAACCTTAACAATTAACATGTTTAACAAAAATTAGATGTCCCCAGATAGCGAAAAACCTATGTTGTAAGTAGGGAGTAGTGAGGTCTGAAATCTGAGTACCAACCGTTATATGTAACCAGAACTAAAGTATGGACAGCAAATCCATATGTAAACTCTAAAGGTAGACATAATACATTGAAACGATGGGCAGCTTTAAAGAGCTATGAGACGCAGTGCAATAGCGTATGCAGGTGATGTATCGAAAACATCTCTTACTATCTACTGTCTATAGATGTGTAAGAAACTCTTAAAGTGGGTGACAAGTGAATTTGTATGAGTTAAAATCTCAATATTCGTGTACTATAAATAAATGAGGTAGAAACACCAAGAAACAGAAGTCCGTAAGATCGCAGATACCCTCTGAAGGTATAGATCGTTCGATAATGAAACGCACTCCTCGCGTAAAAAGCTACACACGCACGTAGTAAGTATAGGAAATCGTCAACAGGACATCCTTCATGACGTAAAACCGAAGGATGATCAAATGGAATATATTTGTAGTTAAAAAAGGGGAACTTCAAAAATATTCAAAATTTTCGTGGGTTAAGACACATATCGCGCATTAGTCCTTTGGAAATTTTGCCGATTGTTTAACAATCAGTGTCAAGAACGTGTGGAAGATCTTCACACAATGTTTTATACAATATAAACATAATACTATATATGAGTATGTCAAATATAGTTAACAATAAGATTGAATTCTTCACAGATAGCATTCTAAGCTTAAAACAAGATATAGATGATGGGCATAGCTGATCATATCGTTTGATCCCCGTTACACAAACTGAGCTTCATTTAAAGGAATATAAACGTGTAACTAGTTCTATATTTAAGCGTGGTTCCCATTAGCACACCAACTATGTGATTTGTAAAGTAAACATACATTCGGAATTACACCTAAGCGACTCTCCGAAGCAGTGTACTTCTTTTTTTATTAACATTTATTAACAATATATCGTTGGTTTAATCAAAAACGATATCAAAAAGGATATATTATGGCAACAACAATTAATGTAAACGTACAAAACGCCCTTAGTGGCAATCGTAACCCTATTTCACTCATGGGTGCAAATCTTGGTAAACAGTTTTTCACAACAGAGGCACGTGACTGCTGGCCTAATTTCGAGAAGGAGAAGAACTCCATTACAATGAATGATGAGAAGACTCTTATCACTAATCGGTCACCTCGTCGATACCGAATTAACGCAAAAGACATCTTCGGTATCATTATCGATACTGACATTAATAATGCGCCCGTAATCAAGATTAATCCTCATAAGGATGGTCTTGCTGATGCAATCATTCCGATTTCTTCAGATATGAAGGATTACGGAGCTGTAACAGAGGATGCCGTAAAGGAGGCTCTGAAGAATGCAGCAGACGGTAGTAATACCGTCACACATGCGTTTAAGGATCCTCAGAAGCTGATTCAGTTTATGAATACGCTCAATCAGTCTGAGTATGATAGTATTCAGACTCTTATTGACGCTCTATGCAAGATGCAGCAGAGCATTAAGTCAGCTATGGCTGACAATACAAAGAAGGTCAACGACTATCTTGATCAGCTCAATAGTCGTGTGGATATTAACATTCACGATTGATCATGAAGCATCGCTTGTCAAACAGTTCGATCGCACTTATTAAATATTTATTAAGTGACGAACGAATATCTGACAAGGTATTTAACAATACTAAAGATAAAGCTAAGTATAAGTCTATAACAATACGTGAAGACGGTGTAATCATACTTGGTAAAACAAGCTGTCTTTGGTGGAACCAGTTATTAGCTTGTCAGGATAAAATTCCCTTTAATGATTTTGCATTAAAGGTGTGGGACGCTTTAGTAAATCTCTCTACTGGAGGTAACTCTGAAGCACTTGAAAACGGACTTAGTACTGAGATTGCGAACTTATCACAACGCGAAGGAGATTATGATAACTTAGTCCATCGCTTGGTGGACTGTTACGAGCATGTATGCAACAACAAGGGAAAACTGCCTCTTGAGGGAGGCTCGGAGAAGTCGGATCTGGAAGGGACTCTTGAAAAGCATATTAATGTTCCTAACGATATTATAATCAATATCGACGGAGTGAAAAAGAAAACTCTCTCTTTTAACGATAGTTTTGGTGATAAATGGATTGATGTAAATGTAGGAGTAACAGGAGTAACAGTACATTAATGACAAAGACAACTATATAAATCTTGCGAGATTTCGTATTATATTACTGAGGTATTTATAATACAATTTGTCAACCTTATTATAGTGCTGGTATAAATGTTATAACTTATTTATATTACTATATATCAACAAAATAGCGATGTTTCTATCCTAAAACGATTTGCACAGCAAATCAGAATACTGTATCTGCGGATTTCAGTATTCAAGGATAGATTCATCAATTTATTATACAGTTGTACGTATAATAAATACAGGTAGATGATGAACTCGAATTCAATATAACTGAAGTTTAATTTAAATCAATACTGACTATGAATAAGACATCAATAAAATTGAATTCAAGTAACATTATTAATATTCGTAAAAATCTTTGTGAGAAGATTACAAAATATTGGCGTACCATTCGTAATGAGAATGTAATGTCAAACAAGGCAATTAAAGCAGGTCTTGGTTCAGGCTACGACCTTAAGTCTCTGTATAATGAGATTACTCAGATGACAGAGAAGCGTATTCTTATTAAGGGCATGCTAATGTACCTTAATATGGGTTTAGAGTTTGATCTTGACACATTTAAAAAGAGTAATAACTATAGTATTTTTGCAGCATGTGAGGCAAAAGAAGCTATTGCTCAGTTAAAAATGATTCCTACTATCAATCCTATTGAGAAATCGAAAAAGGGTCTCAAAGGTACAGGTAAGAAGGAGACATTCACAAGTGCAAAAATTGCACAGTTGTTGAAAGACTTGCAGCTTAAAGCTAATAAATACGATGCTGCAATGGAGAAGTTTAACAACGATACGACTATAGAGATTCCTGAGACTATTTCTGATATGTTTAAGGATGATTTGGCTGTATAAAATATACAGACTCGGGTGAAGGACCTATATTACAGATCGTGGCTGTAACGAGTCGCATTCCCTTTTTCACAATTAACATGTCTAACTCTTTAAAATCATAATCAATATGAAAAAGAATAAGAAAACATTAAAGGCTAAGAAATCTTCTAAGCCGGTAAATAATACTAAAGTAGATAATAAGAAGGCTGAAGTTAAGAAAGCCAATTCTGATAAGAGAAAGAAAGAGCGTAGAGAACGTAAAGAGAATAACATCATAGATGTTAAACAGTCTATTGATACTCTGTCTAAATCTCTTTTATCAATGGGTGGAGTAAAAAAGGAAAAACTATCGCCGGAAGATAAGGATCGGATTAAAAAGAAAACAGAAGAACTGCGTGAAGCTCGTAAAAAGCAATATGAACAACGCAGACTTGCAAGTCTTAAACGCCGTTTGAAGCGTGGCGAAAAATCTGAAGAGGAGATTAAGAAATCCCTTGAGGAACTCAAAAAAGAGATAGCAGAACAGAAACGCTATGATATTATTATGCTGTTTAATCCTAATGACAAAGCTGCAATTAATACAGCTTTAACTAAGGCAAAAGTATCAGCTACTTTTATAAGTGATGATTATCTTCTTATAAAAGATACAGATGCTCACATTCTTGATAAAGTTAGAGGCATTCCAATTAAGGCAAATATATGGCCTTATAAGGCGTCTAAAACAGCACTTAAGCCTGTGAAAGACAAGAAACCTACAACCAACACTACTGATATAAAAAAGGCTGCTAAAGTGGCTAGAAAAGCTTCTAATATCAAACAATTCGAAGCTCAGCATACAAGAAAACTTATGCGAGACAATGCAAAAAAATCAATTACCAAAAACTTAAAAGAATTAATGAAAAAGAAATTTGGAAAAGTGTCTCGTAAAGATGTTGAAAATGGTAACTTTATTAACAAAAAAGTAGCATAATTATGAAAAAAACAGCAAATAAACAAAAAATAGCACAGCATGCAGCTTATAGCCGCAAAAATTCCGTTAGAAACAATTGTATACCTTTATTCATTCATAAAGAAAAAGAATGGGAAAAGAAAAAATACAAACAACCACCAAAGATGCCATGCAAAGATTATCACATACCCAAGTTAAATGTTCATTCAAGTGAATATATAGAACGGTATGTACAGCATCGAGTCAAAAAGTGGGAAAAGAAAAATCCTTGTCCCATAAAATTGGATGGAATCCAACAAGATCTGTTTGAAAAGGAATTCCTGAATCCTTGGAAACAACGTCGTATAGACGCTGAGAAACAGGCCAGAACGTTTGTAATAAGCGTATATGGACAATTCTCATTAGTTGGAAGATTTAAAATATCTGACGACAAATATGAGGAAAAAGAAATAAAAGTATTAAAGGATATAGACGGCTCTACTGTAAAATACGGTGGAATCAATCATTGTTCCAATAATACTAACATTGTTAAGTTGGCATTTAATACAATAAATGCATATAAGAAAACACGTGCCAATCTTATATCGGCTACATTGAAAGATAATTATAACAAACAAGGAAGAATAGTCTTGCCTGAATTATCAGTAGCAGCTTAACAAATTTATGTGGTGATACCTATGTGCGCATAGTGTCTGAAGAGAAATGACATCGTAGCGGATAACGTTTCTTAATTGGTTCGAGTCCAATCACCACAACAATATTAACTTAGAACCTTTGAGTCATGATAATACGAAATTCCGTCGTAATTGTTTACGACATTGAGATCTTCCCAAATGTATTTCATTGTACTTGCAAAGATACCGAAACAAATGAATTATATTTCTTCGAAATATCGAATCGTAAGAATCAATTAACCGAATTAGTTGATTTCTTTTACTATAAAAATATAGGCGATAAGATGTTTTGTGGGTATAATAATAAACACTATGATGATGTGATAATAAATTATCTTATAGATTTTTATTATAAAATGGACGCATTACCATATAATAGAATATGTAATTCATTGTTCAATCTTTCACATACAATAGTTACGTCTGAAGAAGGTGATACAAGCAAATTCAAGCGATGGAAATATGCAAAGTATTTCTACTCAATGGATTTGTTAACCATGTTATTTAGTTCCAAGTTACGAGTAGGTCTTAAAGAAATGCAAGTAACTATGCATTATAAAAATGTAGAAGAATATTCAGGAAATTTTAATGATGTATTAAAAGATTCTGATATAAATGACATGATACAATATAATATAAATGACGTAGAATCTACAGTTGAATTATTAAATCGACTAAAAGATGATGTACAGCTACGTCTGTTTATAGAACAAGAATACGGAATAGACGCTCTTTCAATGGATAGTGTAAAATTCGGAGAGACGCTATTGCTCAAAAAATATTGCGAGCAAACAAACCTTAGTGAACAATATGTAAAAACATTACGTTCACCCATGGATTATATTCCATTAAAAGATGTCATCTTACCATTCATATCGTACAAAAATCCAATATTGCAAGACGTCCTTAAAGATATGCAGAGCCAAGTAGTATATTCTAAAGAACGCAAAGGCTATGAGAAGAAGTTTGTTCTCTCAAATGTACGCTATTCTGTAGGTGTAGGAGGAATACATTCCTTACATACACCACAAATCTTCGTTCCTAATGACAACGAATATATAGGACACAGTGATGTAGCATCAATGTATCCTTCATTTATAATAAAATATAAGTGGATTCCCCGTCATTTAGGTAAAGAATTTTGGCAAGTATATTCGCAAATATATAAAGAACGAATAGAAGCCAAACATAGTGGACAGAAATTAAAGAACTTAGCTCTAAAGTTAACTTTAAATTCTGTTACCGGTAAAATGCAACAAGAAACCAGTTGGATGTACGACCCATTTAGTGTCTTTAAAATACGTATTAATGGTCAATTAATACTATTAATGTTAGTGGATCGTTTGCTGGAATTAAACTGTAAGATTGTGCAGGTTAATACAGATGGTGTAATGTATATTGCTCAAAAGACACAACGACAAGCAGTCCAGGAAGCTGTTCATGAAGTTGAGCAATTATCACAACTGACTTTCGAGTCCGATGACTATGAAGCGTTCTATCAGTACGCTATAAACGACTATATTGGTGTCGAAAAAGGGTATTCACAATCTCATAACCCTAAACTGATAGAGAAAAAGGGAATGTTTATCACAGAACCACGTTTGGGTAAAGGATTAGCACCGGTCATTATTCCAAAGGCTGTGATAAACTATTTTTTAACAAAACAACCAACTTCTGAATACATTAAGAATTCAAAAGATATAAAAGATTTCTTAATGTACCAACGTGTAGATAAAAAGTTTAAAGTTTTACATGGTGATAAACCTGTACAACGTATAAATAGATTCTATGCGTCAACAAATGATTATTCTTTATTTAAGGTAGATTCTTCTGGTAAAGTGGCAAATATGCTTACTAAGTCGGGAGTAACTATTTTGAATGAAATGGATAATATACCAATTGAGGATAGACATTTGAATTATCAATATTATATTGGTGAAGCAAATAAAATCATATCTGAATTCGTTTATCAACAATTGGAACTGTTTTAGTAACCAGCTTGTTAACCTAAGAGTATAAGAGATGATTATTGAAGTAGAAACTAAGCTGCTAGATGCAGCACCAAATATCAATTTAAATCAGTTAATTTTCCTAAGTATGGTGTTGAGTAAGAATCAAATTCCAAATCAAGACGCTCGCAAAATTGTCAGCCTTATTAGCGACGACGAAATATCATACTTAATTTCTCAGGGACTTATTACCTTGATCGAGAAAGGGAATTCAAAAATATATCAAGAAACGGATCTGTTAAAAGAAAAAATAGCACCCGATAAAGACTATTTTGATTTGTTTTACGATATGTACCCAGTTTATGTTTTACGTCCAGATGGTTCTAAAAGCTATCTCCGTGCAAATGTAAATAAATGTCGCCATTTCTTTGATGTTACAACTGGTAAAAGTATAGCAATGAAAGAACATCTAATTAATTGCCTACAATATGAAATCGAAAAGAAAACACGCGAAGGCAAGATTAGTTATATGAAAACGATGTGGAGATGGTTAATAGACCATCAATGGGAAGAAACTGAGGAAGAAATGGCAGATAATAGTAATATAAATACAAACGCTTATGGAACAGAGCTTTTGTAATCTAATACGACCAATGTCAGTTGTAGCTCAAGAAGCTATTAACTATATTGCTGGTAGAAGAGAACATAATATAACATCACTTAAAACGCGATGGAAAAAGTTCAATAAGCAATGTATGGGAGGTATTGAACCGAATACTGTATATACTATAGCTGGTATTTCTGGAAGTGGTAAATCAAGTTTTGCTAATTTACTACAAACTGATGTAATTGATTTAAATCCTTCTGAAGATATTATTGTATTAAATTTCTCACTTGAGATGGTTGGGTTTAGGCAAGTTGGAAGAACTCTTTCAAATAAATTAAGAAAGACAACTTCGACTTTGTATAGTTCGGAAACGGACCTGGACGAAGAAACTTTTAATAAAGTCGTCTATGTTTCTAATCAGCTAAAAGAGTATCCTATTTATTTTGTAGATAATCCGTGTACTCCCATGCAAGTTGAACAAATAATATCTGAGTTTTATAATACCTATGTAAAAAATACAAAAAAACATTTTGTTATATTGTATGATCATGCCCTTTTGACTAAACAGGTAGGTTCTGTACTAGAGACAATTAGTGAGCTTGAGCGAGTGTTCATACAAGCTAAAAAACTACCGTTGACGTCGATTATACAATTGGCACAAATGAATAGGAATATAGAACAACCGGAAAGGATTAATAATCCGCTTTCGCATTATCCTATGCGAAGTGATTTATCATCATCTGATGCAATTTTTCAAGCAAGTGATTATGTATTAGTAATACATAGACCTGAAATATTAAATATACAGGAATATGGGCCGAATCATCTACCTACACAAAACAAGGTTTATATACATCTATTGAAAAATAGAGATGCAGGTAAACCTTGTATACTTGAATTCGAGAACGATCTAATGTATAATAATTTAATTGAAACCGCATCATAAGTATAACATATTTAAGGCTGAAATTTATGAAAACATATACATTCACTACAGGTACCACTATTACTAGTAATAATTTTATCGATGAGATTATCGGCAAAAGTCAGCGTACAAACTATTCTAAGATTCTTGATGGTATTATTTATGATAATGTGATTAAGAAGAATAAATATTTGTTTACTAAAAATACCTGTAACAGTCTTACTGGAGATCTTGGTGATTTCTTTAAGGCGGCTTCGTTCTTGGCAAACTATAAAGAGCCTAAGACAAAGCATAACTTTATTATTGGTCGAACATACTATCTGAATGACAATACTCCTATTATCTTTTATGATGATGAGATTCAGATAGGTTTTGATGTATTTAAGTATTCTGATTTTGCATCTATTGATTTTATCAATACGATTGCCCCTAAGACAAAAAAGACCATCATCGACATTTATACTAATGCCAATGATTTGACCATTAATATTAATTTATAATAATAACCGAATAGAGCTATAAGCCATGTCAGTAATATTACCTACTAAAAAAATTCCAGCAAGTACAACTAATCCGAAGTTTTTAGTATTGTTTGGTCGTGAAAAAGTCGGAAAAACTTCTGCTTTAGCACAATTAGACAATAATTTAATTATAGACCTAGAAGGCGGTTCTACATTTGTTGATGCAATGGCGATACAATGTAGAAATGTAAGTGATTTAGGTGAGGCTGCTCAAGCCATTAGAGCTAAGAATAAGGAAGTAGGGCATAATTTCTATAGACACATAACTATAGATAATGCAACTTCTCTTGAGGAGATGTGTTTAAGTTATGCTGCTACATTGTATAGACAACAACCAATGGGTAAAAATTGGACAGGTACAGATGTTAGGACTCTTCCACAAGGTTCTGGTTATCTGTATTTACGAGAAGCCGTATTAAAGGTTATCAATATGTTCAGAGAACTATGTGATGAATTTATCCTAATCGGTCATATTAAAGACACTATCGTAAACGATCCTTCTACAGGAGAAGAACTATCAGAAAGATCGTTAGACTTAGTAGGAAAACTATCAGGAATGGTGTGTCGAAAATGTGATGGAGTAGGATATATGTACAGAGATGGAAACGAAGTACATATTAAATTCAAAGCAGGTAAGAATATTGCTATGGGTTGTCGTAGTGACCATCTTAGAAATAAAGATATTGTCATTTCAGAAATGAATGAAGAGACAGGTATCTTGACTACTCATTGGGATCGAGTATATAAAGATTAAGAACTATAAGTCAAAAATAAAGAAATTATGTATAATACTAAAACAGCAATTGTAAATAACGAAGAGTTTAATTCAAATTATATGCCAGTAGGCATTAATGAAAATATTACACTTAAGTCAGTATCAGTAGAAAAAAGTCCACAGGGAAAAGATTTTCTCCGAGTAATTTTTGAAAATGAAGCAGGCCAGACTGCTGAATTTACAGAGTGGAAAAATGAAAAGAATATGTGGATTAAAACAGATGAAGATCTTCAGAAGCGAGACGATCAACAGTTTGGTCGTATTCTTCAGTTGATTAACAGCTATACTGTTGCTCCTGATGTAGAATTAAATTCATTTGCAGATATGATAAATTGGGTAAAATCCACTGTTACTCCATTTATATCTACAAAGAAAAAGCTTCGACTTAAAGTAATTTACGATAAAAAAGGTTACACCCAAGTGTCTAAATATGGAACATATGTAGAACCTATGGATGTAAAAGATTCTCAGATTAAATTGTTCAAGAATGACCTTCTTGAGCGTCCTATAAAGGCTGATGAAGAGAAGCCTGTAGATCCGCTTGCAACTACTACAGTTGACACTCCGGTTACTGAGAATAAAACGGATGACCTACCGTTCTAAAATAGGTTTGGTGGAGTAAAATTCAGTTAATTCTGGGTATCGGAATGGTTGTAGAAAGGTTCGATTCCTTTCCCGATAACAAGAATCATGTTTAATCCGAAAATGGTTTTCGGCGGAGAATCTATAAATGTCGTCTGTAAGGAAGACGTGAGGTTGAGAAACCCTCATTTTTGATAATTGTAAAAGTTTCGTTTAAACAATGATTTTTCCGAGTCGGCGTATAAAATGTGCATTATCCGACAGTACAGCCTTGTGAAAGGTAGCAACAGGTAACTATACCTGGTACAAAAATAGTTTTAAATATAGATAATTATGAAAACATATAATAAACCAACAATTAGTATCGTTTCTATGTCAAATGATACAATAATGACATGCAGCTGTGGGTGTTTTAATCGTACTGATGAGAGCGGTACTCATCATGCAAATTGCGATTGTCCCAGTTGCGAAGATAATGGATATTCACAAGATATCTAAAACTATATATAGTTAGTGCTCTATTTCAAAAGCACATTAGGCTTGATGGCGAAATTGGTATACGCAGCAGACTTAAAATCTGCCGTTCCGAAAGGAGCTTGGGGGTTCGATTCCCCTTCGAGCCACAGAGGGAAGTAGTGTAGCTGCAGATATGACTACAACGTAACACAAAGGCTTTATGAAATATAATGTAAGTTTAGCCCTTTTTCTAAGCGTAACTTAGATATGTCCTGGTGCATGTGGGTTTTGCCAGCGTGCAATAGATCGTTAGATTATTTGCACGATATGTCGTTATAGCATTTTCGGTTCAATGCACGCCACATTTAATGGTGTGATTACTAGGTTCGACTCCTAGGACGGCGCAAATGGGTAATTCTGTAGTCAGAAAACATAAGTCTCTGAAAAGTCACGAGTTCGACTCTCGTTATGTCCACTATAATACTTTATTGGGCATATATTTCAGGTGGTAGAAAGTTCAGTAGCAGTAAACACGGGTGCAATCCCCGTATTATCCACAATGGGCTAAGAGATATAGGTCAATATCCTATATTATGATGGAAGAATTTTCGCGAGAACAAGGGTTCGAATCCCTCATAGTCCACAATACTAACTAAGAACTTATAAGTCATGTATAGTACAAAAACAGCAATTACAATAAGTTTAAAAGACTTATTGGATAAACTGGACGACTATACAATCTATTCCTATTATATAGGACAGTTTAAGATTGGAAAACCATTTAATAGTCCATTACGATCTGATGATAAAAATCCATCATTTGCTATATTTAAAGGATATAGTGGAAAACTTTATTTTAAAGACCATGGTAATGGAGAAAGTGGTAATTCACTTAAATTCATAAAACTATATAAAGGTATTCAAACTAGAGATGAACTTGAACGAGAACTGTTGCGCATCGTCCGAAAAATGAATCCTAATAGCGGTAATGTTAAAAGCACGTACTCCTACTCGGTGGATTCAGGGCCAACAGATATTGGAATAGTTCGTCAATCGTTTACAGATGTAGACAAAAAATATTGGAAACAATTTCATATATCTATAGATACATTGAAAAAGTTTCAAGTATTTAGTATTAAATATTTTCTTTGTAATAGAGTCGTCAGAGGAACCTACAAAGAAACTAGTCCTATGTATGCATATAAAATAGATGATAAATTTAAAATATATCGTCCATTAGCTTCTAAGTATACTAAATGGCGTACTAATCTGACAAATCAGAACGTACAGGGATTAGCCGAATTGCCTAAGGAAGGAGGTAATCTTCTTATAATTACAAAAAGTCTTAAAGACGTTATGTGTTTATATGAGATGGGTTTTAATGCAATAGCTGCATCAAGTGAAACTACATTTATACCAGATAATATTTTACAATCATTGCGTAGTAAATGGAAACATGTTATCATGCTATATGATAGAGATAAAACTGGAATGTTGGAATCACGTAAATATAGTAGAGAGTATAAAATAGATGCGATATTCGTCCATAAAAAATTTAAGGCAAAAGATATCTCTGATGCTGTAAGAGACAATTCTTTTGTAGATGTAAAACAATGGTTAACAAATACATTAAGAGTATATGATTGAAACATTGATTCTATCAGCACTTTTAGGTATAATAGGAGGTGCTGTATCATATTACTTTTTAAACAAAATAAATAGTAAATATGTAAAAAACACAAAAATAGGAAAAACAATTATAAGCATAACAAATTCGGTGATTGATAAAAACAATCGAATTATTCATATTACAGATAATAAAAAAGATGTGCTTATTGAAGTTACAAAATCCGGCATTAATTATATGAACTATGCCGAGTACTAAAGGTAGAGTTAAAAATGCGACTAAAGTCGATAAGTATGGACTACATTTTCGTAGCAAACTCGAATGCTATACTTATGAAGCTTTTATGAATGCTGGAATATCAGTACAATATGAGCCAAAGCATTTTACTTTACTTGATAAATTCGAGTATTTACAAGAAAAAATCCGAGCGATTACATATCTACCAGATTTTATAGGATCATACAAGGGCAAAAACTTTGTAGTAGAATGTAAAGGAATGATAACTGAATCCTTTCCGCTTAGATGGAAATTGTTTAAACGTTATTTAAAAAGTCATCGTAGTAAACACAAATGTTATTTGGTTAGAAACCATAAGCAAGTTGAAGAGATGATTAACGATATTAAAAATGGAGCATAAAGAAATACGACGTGAAATAACTAAAGTGCGTTTACAAATAATCAAAGCGTTGCGAGAAATGAACGCTATTGATGTAAAAAATTGTATAAAACGACTTAAAGAGTTAGATCACCAACTTTATGACGATTAACTTATACTAATATGATGGATTTATCTATTCCATACTACGAGGATTTTACCCGTATAAGTAATTCAAATATAGGCTGGTTTCTGAACAAGGGACCAGCCTTTTTACATAAAATGCTATCTGGTCAAGGTGAAGAAGAAAAATCTACAGCTTTGATGAAAGGTACCATGATTCATGAGTATCTTTTACAGCCAGAAGAGTTCAATAAAGACTATGTAGTCTGGGACAAATGTAGACCTTCTTCTACACAAGAGGAGAAGTTCTGTCAGGCATTAATAGATAGCATTGAAATAGAACCAAATAAATCCCTTCTAACAGCATATAAAGCTGCTTATAGTACAACTGGAAAGAGTGAAGATAAAATGCTCTCAGAAGCCTCTAAAAAGGACTCTACGTTAAAAGATTATATAGACTTTAAGAAATCTGGAGATACGCGTATAATGATACAACCTTATCAAGCTATACAACTTCAAAAGATTAAAGAAAATATAATTAATCATAAAGCAGCTTCTAAATTACTACAACCCGCAGACAATGAAAAAGTTTTTCATGAATTTCATATCAATTGGGAATACATTTCTTACAAAGATTACCACGACATTGATTTTACTTGTCCTTGTAAGTCTTTACTTGATAGCGTTACCTTTGATTATGATAAGAAACAAATTACATTAATGGACTTAAAAACAACATCTCATTTACACAATTTTGCAGATGCTGTTAATACATATGATTATACAAGACAATTGTATTATTATACAAAGGCTCTTAAATGGTATATAAAAAACGAACTACATGAAAATGAAAATACATGGACATTTAAATGGTATATAATAGCCATTGATAGTTCCACAAGTGATGTTCGTGTATTTACATTTTCCTACGCTCAAATATTTGGAGCAAATGTAGAAAAAGTTCGCAATGCTATACGAGACATTGTATGGCATAAAACTAACAATCTGTGGGAACATAGTAGAGCTTATTATGAAGGAAACGGAGTCGAAACATTGAACCTATGAGTCTTTTTAATAAAATAATAGTACCTCTTATAGCTCCTGAATTGAATAATCTTGATTTTACTGATATAACAGGATTTAAAGACTGTTATACTCATGATATAGATCACCCAAGCGGAGATAAAGAGTTCTTTATAATGTTTGATAGTAGAGTTTATAATGAGTATACAGTACAATTAGCGAGAAAATTAGCTAAATCTGAAAATGTAAAGAAGATTTATGTTAAGATTATAGATAATATTCCGCACACTGTATACTCATTTTTTGTAATACCTGAAATCAAATCTTTTTATAAAGGGGTACTGCATCTTTCATTTAAACAAAAAACAAAATACATCAATTTTTGGAGTGAATTTGACAAGAATGCAAATACTGTAACATCTAATACTACATTAGTGTTAGATATTGATAATACAATACCTGCAGCTGATTACATTCCTCCAGAAATTGATTTATACAAATAAAGGGATAACTTCGAAAGAAGTTACCCCTTTTTTATTACCGTTCTGTAGAATGGTCAAAATTACGCAAAATTAAAAAATAAAAATAAATTATTCAGGATCGCCAAAATTGTAATCTGATAAATCGATACTATTGAGATCATCATCTTCATACGAACCTGCTTTTACTGGTTTACTAATTTCAGATTTATCGTCCTTAAGTTCATCTATATCGAAATTTAACAACTTCAAGAAAAATGCTTCTTTAACGAAAGTATCAAGATAAAACTTGGTATTATTTTCTATTCCTTGATTCGACAAAGACTTGTGTAAGTTATCAAACACATATGTAAATTTTAATAAATCGCGTTGATCTACAGTAAAGCCTTTATAAGATCCGTTTTTAATTAAATCAGCACCCTCTTCTCCGTATAACTTACGCATTAAATAAGATGTACCATAACCAAATTGATTTATATTTTGAGTAAATACACTTATTGTTTTACACAAATCTGCTACGCACATTGGAGTTTCTTGTTCAAGAGCACTGATAGTTAAACGAATATATGTATTATACAAAGCCTTTTTATATATATCGTTTCTAAAAAAGCTTTTATAAGTAATCCATTCCTATTGCAGAACTTCCGGCATTGTTAGATCAGATCTATCCCAATCGTCGTCATCATCAGCATCTGCTTGAAAATTAAACATCAATGGCATACCATAAATCAATGCAGCAACCATTCCTATTTCAATAAGAACCTATTTACTTGCTTTTCTTTCAGAATAAGAGAATTTACGATATTTATCTTTTGCTAATGCTCCAAATGATAATTTATTTATTACATTCTAAAGCATCTATACAAATGCTCTCCAACACGCTTTATATTCTTCTGGTAAAGGTTCTCCTCTTCCGGGATCTACAGACTCTCTATTAAATTCCTATTCTTTAGTTTTCTTAAGGAATTTTCTAGTAGTAGTACGAACCGTTTTACCATTTATCACTTTATCTTCGGGTACATCTTCATATTTACGGGCTGACGTATCGTCTCTTCCAGAAAACATTTCCTGTCCACGTTGGAACATCCATCCACGCATAGCTCCTATAAACGAAAGCCATATGTTACCTTTATACATAGGCGTATCTTCATCTATATTTACACCTTGTATCATACCGGCTCTATTTATTGCAGTACTTCTAAATTGTTTTTCCAATTTATCAGTTACATACTGTTGATATTCAGGTTTTATCGTAACATTACCGTCACGATACGAATAAGCGTCCCATAATGTAGTAAACGACGTCATTCTTGCTAAATTAGCTTCAGAAGCTGAATGTCCATTAGCTTCAAATGCCTATTGTAATCCAAATTGTGTATAAAATCCTTTCGGAGCCTTATTTCCATTATAAAATCTAAAATTGTTCATGAATGCTTTTGTAGCAATAGCCGACGTAGTAAAATCACCAAGTCTAAATCCTCCCATTAATAAATTCTTTAAAAGTTTTACGGTCTTACTGTCGCCTATGTTTTCGCTACTATCTCTATATTTAGTAGAGATACCAAACCTTTGCATTATTGCAATAGTTTTACAATTAGCTAAAGGTTGTCCAATATTCATAATCATTTTGGGTAAACTTTTAATTAAATTAAATATACCAGTCATTAAATCTCTAGGTGTAAAATATCTACCAACCAATGAATCACGGACTAAAACACGAAATGCATCTGAAGCACCCATGACCATTGATAATATGTTTAATCCAAGAATCATCTTTGAAGCTTGTCCTTGAAATATTCTAGATATATTCATATATTTTGCACTCTTTTCATCCATAACTGAGCTACCATATAATCCGGTATTCAATACATTATCGGCAACTGCTAAAGAGTTCTCATCAGTATTAAAATCTCCAATTCTATTATCTGGATCTAAAGCTTGTCGTATTGCCCACAGTTTTGGTTCTACTTGTTTTTTATATTTATAATTTTTGGCCATATGAATAAACATTAATACAGAAGCTGTAACATCATAAGTGTATCTTGCTCTATTTTCAAGCTATCCTATATGACGCAACGATACATCACTATCGAAAGCATTGTGTACATTATAAGTATAATCGTCGCTTCGACGCATATCTTCGTCAGAAGCTCTTGTTCCTAATACAGAATCGTGCAAAGCTTGATATATATCGGACAACTTATATCCTTGTTTAAACATCCTTGATATCTATGCTGTATTAGAAGCTTCGTATTTAGGAAGTCTATAGTTGAATACACCGTTTTTAGATGAATAATCTTTTTGAGCATCTTTCATAGCATCGATTAAAGTATCGTAAAGAAGTTTTAATTTAGGATCACCAACAACTTCTTCATAATGTGCGAGATTACTATACATGATTTCTCCATTTTCGTCAGATACTTTAGGCTGTTCAGAATTACGATCATAAATATTATAATTTCTATTGAAAAACCTAGGATTATATTTTTCGCTAAATCTTCCGGTAGGTACAAACGTTACAGAGGGGTGACCGTGTGAATCTATTTCCTGAGTAGGATATATATTACTGAATATACTTAGAGGAACTTTAGTTAAAGTAACCATTCCGTTTTCATATTTAGAACGGGTATATGTAAATAAATCTGTAATTACATCGCGTATTGCATCAGGGTTCATATTTGTAAAATCTATAAGGTTTCCATTTGGATCTACTACGTTTGCAATTACACCCTTTGTTTGAGCTTCATTTACATATTTGTTTATCATATAATCAAACCACGTCATCATTCTGAACTACGCTCGAACGTTTGAATCATTTTCTTTGTAATAAGCGTCTACTTCTGCTTGTGTTGCAACAGTTCCGTCTATATGATATGCGTTGCCTACTTTATCTCTATATACTTGTTGAACGGATTTAAAATTCTATCCAAATTCTTCTACAAAATCCTTATCGGCCTGCGAGCCGTCGGCTATAATTTGATCATTTTCTTTACATTGTTTCCAGAAAAAAGATTTAGCATTATAATTCTCATATTTACCAAGATCTTTTTCTAATGTAGTAGCGTGATCGTACATTACACAATTTTGAAGCATTGATTTAATATATCTAGCTTTAATAACGTCATAGTCTTCGCTTGTACGATCTAACGTGGGCATTAATTTTAAATATTCAGGATTTATAGAATATCTGGAATTGTATTTAATAAAATTTGCGCGTTTAACGGGATCTGTTATTTTAGCAAGTTCTTCATTATATAAATAATAATCAGTTGAAACATCAGTTCCGTTGTTTATAAAACTCTACCAAGATTTTATTTCCATTGCCATCTATAAATCTTCATCAGATTTTATAGAACCGTCTTCTTCAAACGGATTTGATAAATTCTCCAATTCTCGTCTAGCAGCGTCGTATTTTTGTAAATCTTTCTTGTCAAGATTTTCTATTATAACAAATCCATCTTCGTCAGTACATTTATCGAGATAATAATTTATTTTAGATTGTATTCTATTATATCGTATCAATGTTCTAGGTGATAATCCATGATTTCCTTTTGCATTTTGCCCGTCTATAAATGAAGCAGGATTTACAGAAATAGGTTTGCTCATGCGTTCTTTATAATATTCAAATGTATAACGCCTTTCCGCATGATCGCACTTCCATTTTTCAATTTCCAACATGTATTTATAATAGTCTGGCATTTCTCCATTAGGCCCCCATTGTTCATCTTCTGCAGATTGTCCGGTTACGCTATTTATATAAGTATCTGTCGCTTCATCAAATATGTAATGGTGCATTATGCCCGGAGTATGATCAAAACGATCGTTTAGTTCAGATATAAAGTTGTTAAGATCTAATTGATATTGTCCATAATTTACAGGACGTACAAAATATCCGGTAGGTAACCCATCGTCTCCGAATTCCATTAATTTAGATTGCCAATTTGGACCAAACTTTCTAGCAAACGTATTGGCTTGCTTATAGGCTTTACGTATATTGACAGCAGCGTTGTTAGATTCTCTCTATATTTTAAGATTTGCATAAGATAATTCATTATGCATGTATTTTATAATAGGATTGGATGAAAATGCTGCATTTTCAAATAATTTTTCCAATCCACTTATATCGCCATGCATTATGTTATAATGTAGATAATCTTTTAAAACCTCTTTATGCTCCTACACAGTTTCTTGGTTTGCACGCACAAAATCATCACTAATCCACTGATCAACAATATTATCGGTAACTACTATTAACGCTTCTTTCCACAACTATTCTGCGGATTTAATAGAATCTTCCAACGTTTTACGTGCGCTTCTATTATTCTAAGCTAAATTAGTATCTACACTTTGTGGTAAACTATCTAACATATTTCTATAAAAACTAATGCTATTTCTGTACATATCCATTAATATTTCAGGGGTTATCCCAGAATACGGATTTGGTAACTAGCTTTGTTTATACAAATAGCCCAAAGTAGAAAAATTATTAGTAGGATTTCCAGTAACTTCGTCTATACTACCTATGCTTTTTAGCATCTGATCGAAAGCAATTGTAATAGCCTCTTGTTCATTCTATACTTTTAATTTAGATATAGTTTCAAACAGTTCGTCCTATATAGCTTGCCTTGAAGCAGATTTATTTGGCATCTTTTCATAAAGTTTTTCAAGTTTTGAAAACTACTTTATTAATTTAGACTGTGTAGAGATTAATTTACTAGAAGGGTTATTAGGATTAGCTGATGTTTGGTTATATTGCTTTCTTACAGTTTCTTTAACATCTGCAAGCGGAAGTTTATATTCCTCTGGAAATACAGATTTTACAAGCATCTCCATAGCGTCAGCATATGCAGTACCATTGTAATCTTTTACGACAGATCCTAATATCACTCTCGCTATTTCGTGAACCATATGTTTAACCTTCTAAAAGAAAGTTTGATCTCTTTTTTCTGTCTTTACTGTTTTAAGCTTCTCAATAAACTACATGTTTGACAACTCAGCCATAAATTCATGTACGTTCTTCAATCCATATATATTAGCATCATTTCCTAATTCTTTAATAACTTCCTTTCTAAGTCTATCGATTTGATTATATAGCTCAGCATTTCTATTAATAGTGTCTTCAGTAATAGCATGTAATACCTCGTGTAGAATGGTCTAAGTTACGCTATTTTTATAATTATTAGTATTTATAAACGCTGCATTTGGATTTACATAAATAATCTTTAATGCTCCATCTACAACATATTTAGCTGCTACGTCTGATCCTAAATTAGTACTAAAATCAAACCTAATATCTGCAGTACGAAGAGCTCTTGTGACAAGTCTTTGTATAATCTATTCATGAATACTAGAACCACGTAATTCTCTCATTATAGCTGCTACTACGGCTTCAGAATCTTGTGCGGTAGTGTATCTGCGATTTTCTTTATTGTCTTTACCAAATATTATATTGCCCCATTCTGAAAAATCTTTTTCATCTTTTGATCTATATTTAATATTGAGTCGTTTTGTGTCTCTGTCGAAATTAAAATAAAACGTAAGGTGTTTAAATTTTCCGTCAAGTTCTTTACGTATAGCTGTTTTTATTTTTTCTCTACTAACTTTATCAGTATTCAAATAATTTCTATACAGATATTTCTACTATAAATATTCGATAAATTTAGGAGCTTCTAAATATTCATCTCTAATAGATAAATCCTATTGATTGTGATATATATTATTATCAGACGTAGAAAAATTATTACTATCTATGGATTTTATCTAATTTGGATTTTTAACAACCCACTATTTTGTTGGAGTTAAACCATGATTGTCGCCTTCTTTATCGTAGCGTTCGATTAATGCAGAATCATACTAATTGTCTAATATTAATGAGTTTTCGTATTCGGTATACTCATTTATAGTTTTGAATTTGCCATCTTTTACACTACTATAACCGGGATTACGCATGTTTAAATAAACAGGCATTGTTATAGCATGTTTATATTTAAAAGCCTTTTCCTTTGAATCTGTGAAAAAGAAAGAATGAGGATCGTGTACTAAATGTCTTCCATACGACCCATTTTCATCAAATTGAAACGTATCGAATTCGTTTTCAGTACCATGCCATAATACTAACGGCTCTCCATTTTTGTCTACAGCTTTAGATACATTAGTTTTGTCCTCATTCATCCAATTACCAAACCAATTTACAAAATTAGATGAATACGTCTTGGCTTTAGCTTTCAAAGCCGCTTTTCTATCACCGTCATAGTTCTATAATAAACTATCAAATAGAATAGAGGAGGCGCCATTAGGCGCCAAATCTAAGGGATATCCTCCATTCTTGTTCCAAAGAAGATATGATAAATCTTCTCCGAATAACTATGTCATTTCATCAAACGCTTGTTTGACTTTTTTATTACTTAAATTTGGACATAATGGTGCCATAATTAATTTCCTCCTTTACAATGATTTTTAATTTTCTATGCTTCTTCCATATCTTCCTTGCTGAACAATTCAGACTAATTTGCATTATTGAATGTTGACTTAATCTCATCTCTAATGCGCATAAGTATATTACTAAATCTACCATTGTCTTGTTCAACACCTTGTTTATTTTTATGTGTAATTATAGAATCTCCAGTATTAACTAATTCTTTTTTAGCTTGAGGGTTCTACTCAAACGATCTACGCATAAAATCCTCAAGTAAATTTGTAGAATGTTTATTCCAGAGTTCTACATTCAAATCGGATATATTACGACCGATAGATCTAGCATCAGATCCATTAGCGCTCATTAATCTTTTTATTATAGATTTACCTTCTTCAGTTAATCCGGTAATTTTACCAGTATTATCTCTGGTTAAATATTTAGTACCATTTGTATAATAAATTTTAGCTGCCTGAAATGCGCCTTCTACAGTATCAAACTTGCCGATTCTAGTTTCAAACGGCCTGAGTGCAAAATTACTTAAGTTTGTATTTTCATTATTTCCGGCATATACGTTAGTAACGGCTTGCAATTTCTAAGAACCGTCTTCTGTCTAACTAGTATTATCTTCAATCTAATCAGGAACATACCCTAAATATACTTTAGCAATTCTATCTGAAAGCACATTTATATTAGTAGCATTACTGATGTTTTGTGTCGAAATAGGATATGCAGATATATATTTTCCAAGTCTGTCTATTGCTTGAGTATAATCAAATGTAGAAAATGCGTCAGCTTCGTTTTCAGCATAACTAAAATGCCAACCATATTCGTATATATTAAATTTCTTATCCTGGCTAGTATAACCTTTTCTTTGAGCCCTTACATATACAGGATAATATTTATCTTTTTTAGAATCAGAAGGCTTAAATGTATATGCTAGATAATATGTTACGTAATCGCTTGAATTCCTTCCAGTTGTACCTGGTTTCTTTACAGTTATATAATTCGGGAACGATGCTACTTCTTTTCCAGACCCTATTGCTACAATATCACTACAAGTTAAAAAGTTATTATTTCCATCCTTATCTTTCATTGGAACTCTTGTAGAGAATTTGTTATCCATGAAATGATTTGCAATAATATCATTTATATAATCATCGCCAGTCTTATCCTAAATCTAATCTTTTGACAACAGGCCGTTTATATAATCAGAAAACGAACCTATTTTTGAAAACGATTCTGTTTCTCCTCGAACCCATGCTGGCGGTACGAATTTAAACAATTTATTCCAGCCTTTATATTCTCCAGAAGTTAATGCAGCATATACAATCAAATCTTGTGCGAATCTTTTTACAAACGGATCATTATCCATAAGTAGATCTTCCCATGCATCTATCATTAAGTCGGAATTAAGTCTACTATCTTCGATACTATCTGATATAGATAAGAATGCAGGTCGTTGATGTCGTTTGCCATTCACCCAAACTTCATTCTCCTCATTAACAGAATAAAGATGTGTTAATAATTGATTATTGGCAAATCTTGCATATTTTGGATTAGTTCTGATTGCATTCCAAAACATATTAAACCTGTGATTAATGCACATGTTTCCTACAAACAAACCTGAGATATCTTTATCTGTCATATTGAGTTCCTAACGAGCATATTGTACGATATAGTCAGACTTAATAGCTGTCTATAATGAATTACTAACCTCATTCATCATATCTATTTGAAGCGGATCTTCTTCGTTCTTAAGTCTATTGCATATATCTAATACGATATTTATAAATGTAGGATTGGCATTGAATAATTGTGTAGACATTGCTTTAAATGGAAATGTACAAGCATCTTTTGTCTTAGAATCAATCCAAGATCCATATACGAGATTGTATAACGAATTTTTGTCCCAAAGTGAATTTTTATTCGTCAACATTCGAGTATACATATCGAGATATCGGTACATTTCCAAAAATGTTTTACCTTGCTTACTTGTGTCAATTTTAGTATATTGTACTAACGTACTCAACGCTATTGAGTATTTCTCCAAGGTTTTCCAAGCATAAAATACGTTTTTCTATACTTCTTTTACATCATATTCAGTACCATTAACAAATACTTTGCTTTGTCCTGGATGAGTTGCGATTTCTTTCAATACATCCTATTTATTCTTAATGTAATTTACTGCATCTATTCTTGTACCAACATTCGCTTTATCGCTACCTTCATACTTATCTAGTACGCTCTATCTTACATCAGTTTCATCTAAGTATTGTAATACAGCTTGTGCTACAGCATCTCTCTATGCAGAATATACAGACTTGTATTTATTTGTATCTCTAGAAAATTCACTTTGTGCATTAGCACTCGCCTTAGCCATATCTTTGATAATAGGTTGTGCAATAAACCACATACCGGCATCTCCAAAACCACTACGAACCAATAGATTTACCATATTATATGTGAATTTATCTACGCCCATTTTAGATACCCATGGGTCTTTTACAATATCTACATGGGCATTAATAAACGCAGATAACCATGAAGAGATCATATTTCCGTCTTTATCTACAAGTTTATCGAAATTAAATATACCGGTTTGTTCTGTAAACTAAGTATCGTTAAATTTAACACCAAATAAACAAGTCAATACGTGATTTGTAACGTTTAGAGCGAATGGTCCAATACCAGTTTTACCAGTAACGTAATCAAGTCTTCGTTCGGCTTGTTCATGCAATGTACCAAAGTTATAAGCTTCAGATTTATTTGATGAGGTTTCGGGAATTTGATCAGCTATAGACTTAGGTAATTCAGTATCATTATCGATAGACTTATATAAAGAATTAATAGAATTATCCGTATCTTTCAACATAGTTAACATACAGTATAGAATATCATTTTGATATCGCTCTTTACTGTCGCCATCTTTTATTTCCTAAATATTTCCATCTTCTAATATCTAATAATTAAGACTAGCTAAATATAAATGGTCAATATCAAAATCCGAACCAGTAATCTTAGTAAATTCTTCAGGTAATATAATTGTACTTTTTACTGCCGGGATTACATCTACAAAGCGCAATGCGTGAATAGAAGACTGGGCCTATGTAGGAATACGATATCCTATCGTATTTGCTTTAGCATTATCTCCAATTATATTATTGTCTATTAGCCATTGCCTCTTTTCGTTAAAAGACATTTTACGTTTTGGTAATATATAATCAAAATAGTCAATTGATATGACGGAATCCATCGATTTATCTTCATTTATCATCTATAATTTTTTACCATTATAAATAGACATTCCTTGTATCGATCCTCCTTGTATATCAGAATCTTCCATTGCAAATACAGATCTCTGTACAAATGAATTTCCTGGTGTTGGGATTTTGATGATATTTTTATTAATCGTTGATATCAATATACTTTCAATCCATGATGAATCAGATGTAGCTGCGATTGGACAATTAAGTTCCCCGTTACGATTTATCTACAAGGCTTCAAGTAAACATTTATTTGCATTTCTAGATGATAATTGACTCTGTAAATAATCACAAAGTTTGGTATTGTCTATTTTGCCATCAGTAAAGAATTTATCTTCAAGTTCTTTATAACCCAATCGTTCAAGTTCGTTAATTGCTCCCATATATTTGGACAAAATCTCTTTTCCGGTATGTGTAGATTCATCTTTAGCGTCTATATAATTATCACGTAATAACCTAAGATTCTATAATACAATCTTTACCATCTGAGTACCAAGATTTGCCATCTCACCTTCTTCTGGATCTGTATTAAGCTGTTTACGTAAGAATGAATATTGCTGTGTGTATACATTAAATGGTTTTTCAATAGTTTCACCATTAAACGAAACAGCTCCCTAAGAACCAACTTTTACAGCCGAAGTCATAAATAATGAATCGACATGCTCATTCAGCATCTTTTGATATATAGAACTCATTCTTCCTGTAGCAATACACGGGAACAATGGGAACAACGCATACTTATTATAATACGTAACCGCCACATCAGATACTTCACCGTGATACTCATTATTATATAATGTATGATCTCTTACACCATATGCAGTATATTTAGTAGTAACTATATTTACAGCATTGTATATAGTGTCATATGCATCAGCAATGGACATCCATGAATACTATTTATCGCTCTTAAGTAGATCAAACGCAGCCTTTACTCTTCCAGTAAGTTGTCCGCGCATTCTAAGCATATCCTAGCACATGTCTGCAGTAATAAATGAAGCACCATCTGCAACATTAATATCTTTTTTATAAGCATCGGAAAACGATTGAGCTAAAGATGCAGCTTTATTTAAAGATTCGTGTATACGATCTATTTGCTATTTCGTAAGAGAGCCTTTAAATAAAGTAGCGATGTATTCAGGATCATTTATTGTATCTATATTATCATCTTCTACCATATAAACGGCCTTCCATACATCCGCTTTTTCTTGTTCTTTTTCTCTGAGCATGCCTTCTAACTGCTATTTAGAATGCTCATCTTTATATTTCCTTACAGCATGCCTATATCGATACTCAATTTCTCCGTATTGTTCATCTATGATAGATTCTGCAGTAATTGCAAATGATTCTTTCATAGAAGAAGCTTTAAATTTCTTGTCCAAAAGTTTGGCCACATCTGACGTAGAGCTTACTTCGTAATCTTTACATTCAGCGCATCTGTACGATTTTGATAAAGTCGGTATATCAGTCATATTATCCTCACCGGTAGATACCATACCTCCAATACGTTTCTAAATATCAAAAGTACTATCTTTAATGCGTTTGTTTGCGTAATCGTATTGTACCTTAAATAATGCAGGATGACCACTAAAACACCGTTGTACTTCCTGAGAAGATATTATACTTTTTGTAGTCGCGTCGGATAATATAGCAGCGATTGCTAAACTTCTACAGCATTCAATTCTAGCATTTTTTGCTGGTCCTATAGACATGTTTTTCCATCCAGGAATTTGATTAAGAATTTGTTCTGTAACAGCGCGTATTTGTGATTCATCAAGATGGACATTTTTTAAATTAAGCAGCGAACGGCTTGTTTTCATGCAGTTAGGTAGAATATATTGTTTACCGTCTCGTAACTCAGAAACATCTTGGCGTTCTATGATACCTAATTTTAAAGCTTCTTCTATTTCTAAATTATATTGTACACCTAATGTCAACGCCATTATCTACTGTTTTTCTTCAAGAGATTTATCGAAGAATTCTTTATTTGCCAATTCAAGTAACTCACTGCTACTTTTAGTAGGATCATTTAGGTTTATAGTAACTATACGCTGTTTTCCGTCTTTATCTACTTCAAACTTTCTAATATTAGTAAGCGACAAGAATCTAGTACCATTGGGTTCTATTTCAATAAACTTACCATTTACTTTTACTCCATTTGGAGTATGGTAGTTTTTTATATATGCTTCTTTTGGTATAGGTTTACGTCCCTATTTCTGATACCCAGGAATATTAGCATATCCTAAATCCTCCATACATTGACATAATGCAAGTCTTTCTCCTTCTGCATATTGTATCATTTGATTTAATACTTCATTAGAAGGACGTAAATATGGGGTTACACCATTCCACATTACCTATGGTACATTGGTAACAACTTGATTTTTATTGCCGTACTGATCTATCTATTCTTGGAATTTCATACCAGGAATATTTACACCATCAATACACATCCATGTACCTTTATCGGCAAGTGTTGGGAATATAAGAATGTCCTGTTGAAGCATGGCCATTTTAGTAACATAATCGTCTATTTCGGATTCATTCTTATATTCTGTACCATTATCTCCTCTATGGTCAGTTTTAAGACCTAAATACGTAAAAACCCTAAGAGCGTTGGATTTATTGTTTAGCAATTGCGATAATATAATAGACCCTTTAGGCATTCCATTTTCAACAGTAACGTTATATCCAAACTTACATAAAGTATGTAATGTGGGGTTATCTTTGTCATTTGTATTGATGTCATCAACGATAGTTGATATACTGTTATTCTATGATATAGAGAAATAGCGTTTTCCACCTAAACCTTGCGCCATATTATTTATAGTAATACGATTATATGCGCCTTGTTTATTTCCCAATTCTTTTACAAATCCGTTCTTAGTGTATCCTTCGTTTACAGCAGTCTAATTAATTACGCCATTTGTATAAACAAACCCGTTAAGCAAATCTATGAATGTATTTATTTGCGCCACTCCTCTATCTGTAAACATTGATGCAAGACCGTCATAACCTAAATCACCATAAGTATCCGACAACATATAATCAAATGCATCTTTTGTAAATATAATGCCGATGCGATTTAATTTGCCAATAATAGCAGTTTTCAAATCATCAATGTCAGAATATACATTCTTATTGTACGTTACACCGTCTAATATCAATTCGTCATTAGAAGAAGTAATCCAATTACGGATACTAGACAAATCAGAAGCAGTTCTACCGAATATATCAGCATGATCTTTTCCACCCATTCCTTCTCTGAATGTAAGATTTCCATCTTTATCTCTATTTCTATTAAATACTGAAACTTGTCCAGATAATAAAAATGTAGTCCATTGAGAAGAGAATTGTCGTGAATCACGGTCTAGAGAAGATTCTTTTATATATATATGCTTGCTTCCATCAGATTGCGTTTTAGATTGTCCAAATATATAAGTATGTTTCATGCTATGTATTGCATTTACAATCTATATCATGTATGCTTCTTTATCGTAATCCACAGTAATCGTACCATCCTCATTATATTTATAAACCGAATTATACAATGCATGAAATTTATCATACAAATATTTATACATTGGTTTTTTATTAGCTTTTTCAGCTAATGCAGAATCCAACTATGCAGGAGTAGATAACTTGCCAAATTCATTTACTACAAGATTATAAACTTCTTCAATCGGCATGAACGTGGGAGAATAAAATCTATTTTTGCTCAAATCCCATTGCATTACGCGATTTCCGTTTTCTTCACCCCACGTTAAATAAGGTACGGTAGCGAAAAAGAATTTGGTACTATCTGGTATAGAATCAAGCTTGGAGAATTCATAAGAAGGTCTATCGAACTTGTCTATATTGCTATTCATGACTTTAGCATCTTCGTCATCAACGTCTTGTTCATTTATCTTTCCAGAATATGATGTTATAGCCTCTTTAAGATAATCGTTGATTTTCGGAACAAGGGCGTCTAATTTCGGATAAGTTGTGGTTTTTCCAATTGGGGCACTAAAACCGTCAGCATTTTCTGCATATTGATATTCTTCTTTTGTTTCGAATATTTCTCTGAACGCACGTTGTACATCAGTTATTTGATCAGATGCTAATCCTACGCCACTTATAGCGTTTATAAAATCCTGCGTCAATGCTTTTGCCAACTATTTACCATTCTTTAATTTAAATCCAGAAGTATTAAAATCATCAAGTTTAAAAAGTTTAGCCGTATAGAAGCCTAACGCTCTAACCATATCTTGTACGTCAGAACTATTATTAAGCGTTTCAAACTATATTTTTTCGTTAGTTTTAGAATTGGTAATAGTATAATTAAGACCTGTACCGAATAATTTTTCAAAACGCGCTTTTTGTTTATCGTTTATTTCAACATTTCTATATTTGCCGTTTGTTACATCATTAAATACACTATATAGCTAATGAGTGCCTGACAAACCTATTTTTCTAAAAATGCCAAGAGTGATTCCTATCTTATTAAACCACGAATGTAAACGCTTATACCATTTAGATTTGTCACTGTCTCTGCGGTTACTCATATATGTCATGAACATGTCTGCGAACGCTTCCGCTATTTGTCTATCAGAAGTATTTTTGTGACGTTGTCTATATTTATCATATAGAGAATCTCTCACATTTTCAGGTATAAGCAATTCAAATATCTTATGGAATGCTTCGTGATATGCTGCGCTTTTCGGAGCACATTTAGATAATTCTATAGATAACGAATGGCATATACCCATTACATATTCATTGCCAAGTTGGCTTAAACACGTATCGTCAACTAAATCTAAGGTACTGCCCTATTCTGCCAATTTTCCAAGAACTTCGTCAAAGAATTTTATAACATCATCCTCAGTTTGTTTAGACCATTTATCTGTGCTCTATGGAACATTCGATTGTTTATAAGTAATTCCTCCGAATAGTTTTTTAAACAAATTGTTCATAGAACTTTTTGTCTACTATCGTTCAGCTTGCTGTTCATTAGACTGATTTACCGCTGTCGTATCGTCAACTGGAGTAACGGTTTTATTATTTATTATATCACAGCTCTCGATATTTGTCTATGTATAAGATTGTCCTACAGCTTTCGTAACAAGTAAACTGTTTCTAAACATATAACCCAACCATGTTGATCCAGATGTACCATCTTGATTAGCATGTGTAAAGTCTGATCTATCAATAATCAACCCGTTTGGAAGTATTATTTTATCAATAGAAGGATTCATTTGAAACGTACTATACGCCTATTTAAGTACAACATTTGAATTAGGATCATTAAAATTTTTGTTCAACTGTTCTGCATCAATAACATTACTCATGGATGCAATTTTAGAAATAAGCTTTTGTCTATCAGTATGAATATTATATTGCTCTGTTCCAATAGTTACGTTACCATTTACTATAGATATTAAACTATTTATACTGTTGTGTTCAGATATTCTTCTTGGATTTTTTGGATCTGTTATATATAAAAATTGATGTAATAGCCCGTATAAATCATACCCGTTATACGTAGTTTCTCCATTTGAATAATGTTCCAATAAATCAACTAGTTTTTCGGCCGTCTAAGTTCCAATTACATTTCCAGAAATAGGAACTCCTATAAATTTATTATTTCCTGCATAATAGAAATATATAAGAAGTCCGCTGTTTATTCTAAGATTATTTTTATCGAACTCATCATCGAATCCACCTATGCGCTGATGCATATTATCACCACCATATACATCGTATGTAAATTTACCGTTGTTATTAACGAATACAGAAACTCCTATTCTAGATTCTTTAGACGTCTTTATTGTATATAAATCCTTTTCATTACCTTGTCCACGAAATAGAAATTCAGTTACTCCATGATACTATCCGTTTCGATCATATTGAATACTTCCTTTATTTGTAGATATTTTAACATCTAATTTACATTCAGGATGCTCACTAACATAATTAAGTTGTCGTTTAAGACGTTTTGTGAATTTTTTCTAAGCACGGTTAATTCTATCAATTCTATCAATATCTTCTTGTGATGCGTTTGGAAAATAAGATTTGTCGATCGTCAGTGGTATATCCGCCCAATGATCTTTTCCGTCTTTATCCACATATTTAACAAACATTACAACATCACCAGGCTTTATAGTATATGAAGATCCATACCTTGGATTTCTATATGTACGTTCTTTATCGGCTACATAAAGATTAAATTGAGCTTTTTCTGCAAAATCTGGCTGTTTAGACATCCACCAATAGTTGTCATTCATTTGCATAGCGCTCCATGACAAAGGATGTTGTTTAGATATATTATATTTATCTTTATACATATGAGGCATTCTATTAATGCGCTCAATTTCATCTTTTGGTGGTGCAGGGAATTCTTCATCTTCTTTATCGCCCCAACCTAAATTAAAATCTCTTATTAGATCTCTACCATTCTAATTAGCATTTTGTAATGTAATTTTTTCAACTCCATCTGGAAGTTTATTACAGAACTTTTCAGAATTATCCAATAAAATCGTAAAATAGTTATTGAGTATAGAATTATACCAAGCCTATAATGCAGGATGATTATCAAGATCGTTTAATACATGATTTCTTAACGTATTTGTCCACGATAATATTTTGTTGATGTATGTACCATAATTTTCTTTATTTATACTAGCAAGATTTGTAATCCACCATCTCTAAACAAACATTCCCATCGCTCCAAGGTCGCTTCTGTTCTATACTATCTTTTCCATTATGGATGCAATCAACTCTTCCTCTTGAGTAACATCAACATCGCTTGTTTCCGGATCTGACAATACGTCATCTAATGCGCTTTGAGCATCAAATACAGCTTTATAAAGTTTTTTAATCAAGACCTTATCGTCTGCATCTACGATTCTACCTCCAATAAATCTGTCGGCTAACTAATCGAGCTCTCGACAACTATCGTCTAATAATCCCAATCTGTCGATAGCTTGCATCGATATATTTTCAACAGACTTAGCGTAATCTTCAAAATATGCAGTTTCGTCTTCTTGACGTTCTACACGCTTTTTATCAGATTTGAGATTATTATAAATATCCTATATTTCATTATAACTCTCTTCTAAATCTTCTAATGTATTTATCGCTCGTCGTATCTGATCATCGCAATCCTGTATAGTTGTCGGTTCTGCAAACTATAACGGCGAGTAATTAGGCTATACCTGTTTATTAAAATCTCTACGAATTTTATTTTGCAGTTCTGTATATTGTGTAGCCTTTTCATTATACTCGTGTATAAACTGCCAAAGCGCTTGCGTTTTCTAATAAAGTTGCTGATTATATTCTTCATCACTAAGATTATTGTATTTTAATAAATCAGCATTGTTTTTAGGAGCAACGTCTATGAATTTAATATTTCCGTTTATTTCCTATATACCAAGAATATCGTATCTCATGTCAAATGTAACAGGAAGTACGCCCAAATAATCAACAGGTCTTCTTAATTTAGTAGTAAGGATATCTTGTAGTGAATGTAATATATCTTTTTCACGTTCCTCTATGGTAAAGTGAGCGCTACCACCCGGTCTATAATTCCAACGTTCTCGAATATCTGCATACGAGGATAACACATCAATAATCCTTATTTTTCCTTCATCGTTGGTCAATATAATATCAGCTTGCTCACAAGACTTAGATCGTATATCATATATATTTTGTGATGCTGTTATTATATTCCATCCGGCACTCTTTAGGGAATCTCTTAAATCTTGACACTGTTTAATAAACCCAGCAAAATTAGATCCGTATTCCATCGGATTCAAACTTTGTTCGTGTCCAAGGAACGTTGCGATTACAGCATTTCTTACTCTAATCCCAGCTACAATACTTTCATTAGGATAAACAGAAACTGCGTTTCTAGCGATAGCGTCCCATATACCATCTACATTCTTATATTTTAAATACGATTTGTATTGTACATGAGTTCCAGCAAATAATGTTTGAAGAAGGTTTAATAACTACTCATCGTTATCTTTAACCTATTCAATTGCCGTTTTATACTAAAGTATTATCGTTTTAGCATCATCTTTTAATTTTCTAATAGCTTCGTGATTAGAACATAAAACAGGTCCATTTTCTGTATTAACAATTACGTCATGATACGATGATACGCCTTCATCTATTCTTTCTGCGTCTTTATCGAGAACTGTCTGTACTTCATTCTTAGGTTGTTTTTCAGGATGTACTAACTCTGGATCAACTTGTATACCATACGATACTACTTCATCGGCAGAACTGACATTGTTTATTAATTCTGGATGTTGAAACTATAGCTTAGTAGCATTCTTAATGTACGCACGCTTGAGTTGTGGTATATAATCTTTTATATCGATATCATCCGCTATTTCTTTTACGTCATCTATAAATTCTTGTATCTTATATACACCTATTTCGGCATTTTTCATAAGACTATTTGTTATGGCAACGATTGAATCTTGAAACGGTATTAATGACGCATTTAAATTACCTTTTTTCCAATTTTTATATTGCTTTTTTCTGCGTTCGTATGCCTATTGTGCTCTTTTCTTATTTTTCTGATATTTAAGATTTGATTCGGAAAAAGCTTTTTCGCGTTTATCAGAAGTCTATTCAAACTTAGTCTTTGATTCAGACGTAGATTCTATATTAGAATTAGGTGTTATAGGAGCAGTACTTGTAGATTCTTTGGTTTGATTCTCGTCTCTATATAACGGATCTTCATTAGGTTTAGGCTTGTATTTTATTTCGCGTTTATTTACTTCTTTAGCTGTAGCTTCGTGTTCTTTTTGTACAGACTCCATATATTTTGACACAGCGTCACCTTCGTATATGTCAGATACCATCCAATTAAGCTTAGCATTCCTATCAGAAGCCTACATTATTTTATTTACACGTTTCCTATATCCATCAAGTTCTTCAAGACCTGGAGTATATGCAACACTAGTATCTTCGGATTGAATCTGTTTTACAAGTTCGTCATTCCCACGCATCATCGCTTTACGAAGACGTTTATCGTGATCCTATTGCTTTATATACTAAGCCTCGTTATATTGATATTTTCCGTCATTAGTTCTAATAATACCGTATTGAAACAGATCAAGACCGTTCTAAGTAAGTTCACGATCTGCTTGTAACATAGATAATGCTACATCAGATTGTTGGATTTCATCGGAATGAGTTCCTATTAAATAGGATATACCGTCTGCAGCCTTTATTGCATCATCTGTAGTAGAACCAAAATTTATAGAATCATCTATATTCTTAAGCTAATTTTTAATCCCATCTATTTGTTTGTCGATAATATTAGATATGGCTTTTGCATCTGGCTTTTTTGTTTTTGCATTAAATCTTGAAGTTAGTTTATATATATCTTCAAGTGTTTCTTGCTGTTGTTTTATTTTCAATAACGCTTTGAGACGATTTGCCAATTTAGTCTAATAGATCAGATTACTTCTTGCATTACTAAGCCATTCCTATTTTGCCTGTTCTTTTGCTTCTTTTTTAGCATCATAAACCTTCTTTTTAAAAGATTTAGAACCTATTTGTTCGCCAGATGCTTTAGCTTGTTTAATTATTTCCAGTTCTACCTTATCGGCAGCTTTTTTTTGGGCATTTTTTATTGCATCCTAAGCACTTATGTCATCATTTTGTACACGAGTAAGTACCTAATCTACCTCATTCTAAAAATCCTTACTGTTATATAAAGACTATAGTTTGGTATTATGCTCATCTGATTGCTTCTAATTTTCAATGAGAGATTCCTGATTATTATATATATCGGCAATAGCAGTCGCATACTCATCAGTTCCAAACTTAAATCCTTTTGCCTCAAGCATTCCTTTTACACGTTGACTCTAAACAAGTCCGTTTATACCTCTAGCAGCATTAAGTTTGTCTTCGTAATCCTCATCTGTATATTTTCTATTATCGCCATCTCTACGTTTGTCTTGTTCATATAAATGAGTCATTCCATCGATAAGATCCTGCCCTCTACCTTTCATCGATTCTTTAGCGAATGCGGCATTTGCAGAACGATTCATTTTATCGGCTTCACGATTCATTATTAGGCTTTCTACAAGAACTTTATCTGTTTTATATTGACGTATAGCATTCGGAACAGATCCGGCAATATTCATTACGGCAGGTTGTGCAAAACCTAAAGCAAAACCTCCCTTTACATTTTGCCAATATTCTTCGTCATCCTTGAGCTCAGAATTATTTAATCCTAGCATATAGCCATATGCTTTTGCAACTTTAGATCCTTGTGCCCAATCGTTTGCTAAAAGATCTGCTATATTTGGAGTTGAAAATCCATATTTAGAAGCGAAATCTTCTTTGGAATTAAGATATTGTACACCTTCTTCAGCTCCTTCTGAAAACGCAGATCTAATACCTCTGTTTGCAGCATTTAGTCCATATCTAGCGGCTAATCTCATCCAATCTTTAGGAAGAAGTTTATCGTAAACCATTTGATATTTTTTCATGAATGCTTCTCCCATATCTGCTATTGAAGCTCGCATTTCAGGAGTTAATAAATTTGCTCCTAATTTAAATATAGGTTTTGCCGTAGCACCTACTACGCCACCTATGATATGTCCGCCGTATCCAAAACCAAGCATGTCCGCAGCTTCTGCTCCAGCTTCAAATCCACTAGAAGCTGCATTTCGTACAGAATTAAATCCGTTTACAAATTTAGCTCCATTCTGTTCCATTCTTGCGCCATATCTTCTTATATACCTTTCGGCTACTTCTTTAGATATTTCTCCTTTAGCAACTTTATTGGCAAGTTTTCCAAATCCTCTTTCTGCAAACTGTGCTACACCTATATTGGAAGCTCTCTTTAATGGGCCAGTTGGTATTAACTACATTGCAATTTGTGTAGGAAGTTCGCCCATAGTGCGTATATTATCGGCCCAAAATTGAGCTTTTAATCCTTTTTGTGATTCATAAAAAGCATGTTTAAGTCTGGGATCATTGTTTCGTGTATATCCCATTATAAAATCGGACATTACATTAGTCGTATCGTTATCTGTACCAGAATGATATCTCTAGTCAATCCATTCTTGTGACATTCCCTTCTTTTTCCAATAATCAATAGATTGTTGTGTCAAGTCGTTTAGTATATCATTACTTCCGTCAGATTTTGTATATTGACTAATTGCTTTTGCTAAATTCTCACCACGTTTGGTTCCAACTTCTCCGTAATTTTCTTCAAGACCTCCTTTGATCTACCAAGGTGTTGTAAGTATAGTAGCAACATTCGGTAATACCAATGACGCTCCATCTGTATAAGGCGACAATAATACACCAGCAACAGTAGCTACTCCTTGAACTGCATTTGCTTTTATTTGATCGATTGATGAATTCGAACTTCCTATCATTCCAGGCATCACATATTTCCAGTAATTCCAATCCAATAACCCTGCATTTTGATTCAACTATTCTCCTTTTTTATATGACTCCGTTACTTTAAACATTTTAGCCATATTTTCCTGAAACTTAGCTGTATCTGCATAATCTTGTTCTAATTGGGCTCTTTCTGCCTTCTTTGCGTTTATAAAAGCTTTCGTCTATTCTCGATCTACATTATCGGTAAATTGTCGTTGCGCAATATCCATATCGGATTTTGTACGAGGACGATTGTTTTTAAAGTCGCTAATTGCCTATTTTAGATTATTCTGATTTGGAGTGATTCCGTGATTAATATTAGTGGTAATTTCGCCTGTTTTATCAAATTCTTGAACACTAGCTTTTTCTAGTAATTTTTTATTATAGTTTTGTATAAGCTAAGCCTTTCTTGCAGCAGCTAAATCATCACGCAATTTCTATTTCTTAGAATCGAGAATAGTAAGACCTTTTACAGCATCTACAAGCATCCCTCCAGCTGCATCTAATAAACCAGTATCAGTATCCAAATACTAATCTAACTTATATTCCTCATCCAACTATTTTAACGTAGGATCGTTTAATTGCGCTTTTAGTTGAGATATGCCAGTGTTTATATCGTTCAGTTTTTTTCGTAATTCGTTTTGAGATTGTTGAAATTGTGCCTAAGTCTATCCAGGCTTCGGGGCATATATTTCTTTATAAAGATTGGCCTATTGTGTAGCAGCATCTATAGAATTTTGTAAATCCAATGATTTAAGATGTGCCTCCGCTTCCGTAATATTAGTACCGGCAATAGAATGTTTGCCTTTTATTCCTTCCATATGAGCTTCTGTACCGCCATTAAGTCCAAGACCAATCATATTGCGTAATTTAAAGACTCCTGTAAGTAATGCATTCAATCCGGCAGCAGCCACATTTCCTTCTTCTGTAGGTTGATCTTGGGATACAGCATGTTCAAGTCCTTTCTTTTTTATCCAATCTTTATATTCTCGATCCTATAGCTTTTCGTTTTCTTCGTTTGCTTTTTCTAATTCAGCTGCTTCTTTCTAACGTATAGCTTTTATTTTAGCATCATCTTCTTCTCGGCGCTATTTTTTCAATTCATATGCACGTTTGGCTTCTTCTTTTTGAATTCTCAACGAGTCTTCGTACCTACGCTGCTATTCTTTACGTATTCTAGCACCCTCTTCTATTGATTTTTGTATATTAACATATCGATTGATGCGTTCTCTTTCTGCGGCTCTAGTCTTATCATCAGCAAAAGATGGGACTATTGTCCCACCGCTTATTGCTGGTTTAATGGGTATGTTATATAATCTAGGGCCGGTGTATTTATTTACGGGCATATTATATTTTATTTAAATGTTTTAGTTTTACTATTTGGAGTAACATATTGAGAACCTCTTTCATTTACGTATTGATACCTAATCAATGGTTTTCCTGTTCTCATATCTTTAACATATCTTTTTTCATATACAGTTTTACCGTTAGTATCCTTAACATATATTACATCCTTATTAGTATTACGGCTACTATTTGTTGCAGCCACATCTATTTTTGGAATTCGATACCAAACATTTACAGCTACTGCACGAACTTTATGTTGACGTTCTTTACCGTTATTGTCTTTTGTTTTATAATATCGAGTTTTCATTTCGCCGATCTCAGTAGTACCAAATGATTCAATATTTCTAAGAGGTATTCCCGATTGTTTAACAGCAGCTTGCACAAAGTTTTCTCCACCAAAAAATGGAGTTTTATGTTCGTTTTGTTTAGTATTTCTCATCTGCTCTGGCGTAGTTAATACTCCATTTATCTTGTCTCTAGGTATCTTAAATCCTCCGTTAACGTGCGCAATGCCTTTGTTATAAGATGGATCTATTCTATGTGCAAAAGAGTTTGAGGGCTTATATTGTACGCCATAATCCTCTAGTCCATTCGCATCTGACTCTACAAATAAATCTCTTTCCTAATTTCCACCACTTCCAGAACCTCCTCCATAAGCGGCATCGACCGCTTTTTTCTGCATATAACTTGCCAAATCCAGGTCATTTCTGTACTTTTCTAATGCAAACGGATCTGCCTCAAACGTTTTCTTTCGTAAATATTTACCTTGGGCAGTTGCTATATCTTCTACAAATTGATTTTTTGCTTGTTGATTTAACTAATCGTTTGTAAGCATAGGATTTTGTGCGCGAAGCCTGTCCTTTATATTACGAAATCTATATTGTCCAGAAGCGGTCTTTATATAGTCATTAATGTACGGCTGTGCTAAATTCTTTAAATCTTCATGATTTAATTCATACACTCTATTTCCACCTTCCATACCTTTATATAAGGCTTCTGATCCTTTATACCAATTATCTGTATCTGTTTGTAAATCATTATATTCATATGGCGATCTACTAAATGGTTTACCAGATTTCATTGTATCGTAATTGTCGAAACGTCCAGATCCATCTAATGTTGCTGCAAAATCGTCGAAATCTTTATTATATTTACCTGCTGCTTTAAGCTGTTTAACTGCATCAAGATATTCTAAACCAGCTTTAGCAGAACGTTTCATATTAGCAAGCTACGCATAAGGTCTTGAATATATAAACTATTGCAGTGCGGCCCTACCTTCCATACTTCTAAGAGGATCTATACCTTTTGCGCGTAATTGATCTATTAATTTAGACACACCTCCAGTAGTTAGATCATAATAATTTTTAGTATCTGCAGCAAATGGGCTATAAAAATCACTGTTTTCTTTTGTAAAATCTTTCATATCCTTTGCAGCCTGCAGATATTCCTGACGCATAGTATTTACATAATTCTGCTATGCGTTCAAGAACATCTGTGCTGTAGTAGGATCAAACATATCATCCATCTTATAGATGATAGGCTATTCTTTTCCTAATATGTTCATCCCATGTAAGTATTATATGTCTGTTCTGGTACGTCATTATAATCATATATATCCTCTGGCTTATAATTAATTATTTTTCTCCATACCTTCTATTTAATTTTTGGCTATTTAATTTTTGGATATGTATACACAGGCTCTTCATCAGACTGTTCATAAGTAGTATTCGGAATGCCCGCTTTCTTAGCTTCAATGTCAAGTTGTCTATTATATAGATCAAGTTGTTTATTATTATAATCTTTAGTTCCTGCGTATTCCATTTGCTGGAATATACTTTTACCAAGTGAATTAAGCATATTAAGTTTACCTTGATTTGCACTTTCCATGCCAGCTAATCTACGAGCGACAGCGTCTCTATAATCTTGCTATTGCTGAGCAAGTGCTTGTTGCTGTCTTGCAGCATCACGTTCACCGGCTTCGAGCATAGCTTGAGCATACGCCTGTCTATATTTATTGTTTGTATTATTAGCTTCTCCGTATAAATTAGCCATATTGCCCATATAACTATTATTATGTGCAGCTAACATTGCCATTCTCTACCCGCCACTAAGTCCTGCAGATTGATTTATATTATATAACCCTTGTCTATATGCATTATTTATTTGTTGTGCTTGCTGATATGGGTCAAACCTCATACTTCCAAGTATACCAAGCGCCCTATCTGCATTACTATTTCTAACATAACTATTTTGCGCAGTAGGGGCTCCGTTTTTATAATATCTATATTGACTACTCGGTATACTATACCCTCCTGCATATATAAGGGGCTATAGCCAATTTAATGCTGATCCGAGATTAGCTTTATTATTCGCAGGTTTGCCGTCATCATACATTGGCATTCCTCCATCGTATTTTCTCTGTATTTTATGTTGCATTTCTTGTCGTTTTAAAGGTCCTTTTGCTTCTTCTAGCAACTATTGTTTCATCTGCTATGACTATTGTAAATTAAGCTATTTTGTAGCGTTACTTCCGTATTTATTATTCTATATAGACGCTTCTATTTTATTTAATTCTCCAAATCGTTTAGAGAAAGGTGCTACTTGGTCTGCAAATGATATACCGTTTGTCCAATCTATATCATTTCCTGCAATATAATTGTCATCGCCTTCTTTTACAGAACTAAACTAATCGTCCGCACGTTTTTTGCCTTTATTTATATAAGTCATCTGCCCTGTATTAAAATTAGCAATACTTTCGCCATAACCTACTTTAGATTCCTTTTTCCCAAAATGATATCCGTCTTTATCGAATACCATTCCGTATTCATCAGTGAAACGCTTCATCAATCTATCGCGGAGACTAGTTGATAAATCTCCATATAAAGCAGATGATTTTCCATCGGTAAAAGCAGATTTTCCAATGTCTGCACTATATAAACTACTACCATTAGTAGTGTTCTTATAGAATTCGTTTCTAAGGCCTTCAGAAGCTGCAGCAGATTCGGATTGTGCATTATAATTATCATAAGATTGTACAAGAGCTTGCTTACGTTCTTGTAATTTGCGCTTACGTTTTCCTTTTCCAAATAACGATCCTATTCCTCCAATAAGACCTCCGAGTACACCTCCACCTATTATACCAAGTGGCCCAAGAGATGATCCTGCTAATGCACCTGCTGCAAGAGCCGTACCAACACCAGCACCTATACCAGAAATAGTATTACTTACAGTTCTCCCAGTTTCTGCATTTTTTAGCATCTTGTCATATAATGCAGAATTTCCCATACTTTTAGTAGTATAATCGACTCCGTTTATGGACTATGTTGTTTCTGTACGGCCTTGGTCCATCTGCGCTGAAGTAGGTACATCGGGACCTTTTGCCAATCCATTACCTAAATTATATAAACCATACACAGCTCCGGCAACACTTGCTGCATTGCCGATAGTACCAAGAGCTGACTTTGTAGCGGCTTTACCTCCTTCTTGTAATACAGCTTTACCTCCATTTTGTAAAAAACTAGGAGCTAATTTATTAGTAAACATATTAGCTCCGAAATTACCCACCTATGAAGAAAACGACGGCATTGTGCTCTATAACATAGTAGTTCCAGCATTCGTTAAAACACTGCTACCCGTACTAATTCCGGCGTTAAACATTGTATTACCAACATTTCTAAACAAATTGGTTCCAAACTACGACATTGAATTTGTAACAGCGTTGGTTAAAGCAGTTTTAGTTCCAGTTTCAACTCCTTTTTTAGCAAACAATCCTCCAATCTATTTACCTATATCGACAAGAGGCTGTTTATATGCCATTATGTATGGAGACGCTTGCTATGCTATACTACCTAATGTAGGTTTACCAGCATCTACTTCTTCTTGAGAAGGTTCATTTCCAGTTTTTATTGACGGCGTACCTACACTAAAATCATCACCTTGCTAATAACCAGCTGACGTCTATTTTTCTGCCAAATCGTATGCAGGTAGACCGTTTTTGATTCGTTTATATTGTAAAAATCTATTTTGCCTATTCATAATTAATTAAATGATTGTCTAAATTTGGTTATTATGTGCGATATTGAAAAATCGCCGCCATCCTAAATATGAGTTAATTCTTCTTCCATCCATTTACCTCTTAATCTCTATCCATAATCTTCTCCATATCTGGCTATAGCATAACATATGTTTCCTTCTCTATTTGTAGCCAAATCTTCATCTGCAGTCACAGATTCATATAAATCTGTTTTGAATTTAAATTTATTATACACAAAGAACTTTTCTCCGATATTAGTGCGGTCCCAGCATTTAGCAGGAACTAATTGCTAATTATCAAATACTTTAGTTGTAGATGGAGATTTATTTACCATAAACGCTATTTGCTGATCACTCACATTGCATATATCAGAACCTTCTCCGAATGTATATATATACGTGTTATCAGTATTGTCAAGATTATTTACAGAAAAATACAAAACGTCTCTGTTATATTGGTGTAATTTGTTTCCGTATAGATTAGAGTTCTTTATAAAAGAATAGAACGAATTAGCCGTATCATAATTTATATTAAATGCGATCGCATGATCGTTATCATTATTTACATATTTGATCGGAGAAAACAATAATTCCGAATTAGTATTATCGTATGCAATAGACGGAAATTGTGTGTCAGAATCGTAATTATATAAGTTTTTAATATATGTTGATATGTTTTTATCTTTTGTATAGTCTAATACTTGTTTTTCTCCTGCGCGAACGTTCTGTTTATATCTAACAATTGCCTTGCTATACCAATCAAACCAATAAACAACATCCTACGCTTCTATTTTACACATATCGTATTCGCGCATTCCGTATTTAGTACTTATATAATTACATCTTTGTAATACTCCGCCCTATCCAAGCTGTATGGAATTACTGTTTTCATCTTTAACAAGAGATCTTTCGTTTACAAAGAATCTTCCAAATGCGTACTGCTACCAATAATATAACACATCGTCTACAGTATATAGATCAGTAACGTCTCCATATTTAGAGTCACAATCTATAAAATCGGCAGCTTTAAATATTTGCCAATTATCTATGTTTTCTCCATTGGTTTTTAGCTGTGAATAAAATACACGTTGTTTATATGTATTTACTGTATCTTCATCTGACGATACATTATATATATTATTACTCGTATTATTATCAGAATAAATAAGGTTATACTGGTTTAGCGCCCTATCTTGACTATTTACTCCGCTAATGGTTCCTGGTTCTAACATTAAATTCGGAGACTATGTATTACGATAATTCATACCGTAATCAAACATTTGATTAATTCTAGATTCCATTGGAATATAATTTACAATCTATAGAGACTATAATGAAGATTTATCATCATTAAAATCGTAAGTTTTAAACATACTTACAAATTCACAATTATTGACATATATATCTCCATCAAATACCATGTTTGTATATCTGTTTCCGTCAAGATCGTAAACGTCATCTAAATTAAAATAGTTTCCAAAGCCGTAGTACACATCATATTTCATCTCTTCTGGAGTAACTCCTGCAAATTGAGATGCTGTATGTACGACGTCGCACAACAATGTACCGATGTTAAATAGTGATTTATCAGTGGCTATATCGTAATCATCAGCATTGCCCCTTGATTGAGAACTTACAAAAAGAACTTTGTTAAACAAAGATTTATTAGTATCATCAGCTAACTTTACTATAAAACATTGTCCAGATGGGCCGATTGGTCCTGTTGCAGAAGGATGACGTTTACCATGTTTCGCATCTGTTTCAGTAGTTGTAAATTCTACCGGAAGTGAATAATCAACTTTTCCAGAGTCATTTGTCCATCCATATTCTTCGTCTGTACCTATTGGAAAATCGTATTTGTTACTACATACCCAATTTATATATTGTTTATTTCTAATAGTGGACACATACGATTTATATTTTTTTACAGCATTTTTAATGCTGGCTCCGTTTGTTGTTATATTAGAAAATCCGTCCTCCCAATTCAAACTCTTAACATCTATTACAGATTCAATATCATAGGCATTAGCAACAGACCAATTAGCTTCTTCATTGCGCTCATATAAATAAGCATCATACTCGTCAATATAAATTTTTTCGTTTCTATTAGATATTTCTCCGGCATACGGATATATATATACAACAGTTGTGTACTTATTGTAAGTACATGTGTGCGATGTATTTATTTTACTCTATTTAGTCAAATCAAAATAATGAGTATCTATATATAAATTATCTCCATAATACTGCTCTGCATCTTGTACATAGTAGTTCAAACCAAATGTTATATATTTCCGATGATAATAGAATGAAATTGGACTTACGCTAACTTGCGGAGAAACATCATAAACGTCTCTAAAAAACCATCCATACCCCCAAGCATTTTTATCAGAGTTATCGTGATAACAATTATCGTTCTTATAGAAAGTTAAGTCTTTCGGTCTTATCCAAGAATCGTCATTAGTGTATTCATAAAGTACTGTATCTAATTTACAATTAAAATTGTTAAGTTTAGACAACATGTCTTTTCTTTGAATTTGTATTTCAGGACAATATATTTGTAAGAAATTCGGAACATTTTCCGCGCATCTCATATATTTAGGGAATCCGTCGGCACCATATAAAGGCGTATATACTAATTTCTATTTCTAACTTGTTAAGAATCCTGTTGGATACATCGGAGATTTCTCATTTTCTCTAACAAGATTTTGTTGTACCAACGATGCCGTTGCCACCTAGGATAACGCTCTAGTATATTGATCAGATTTAGCACATCTTACTATTTCATAGCCTACTATATCATACTCCTAAATAAAATCACCAAATTTATATCCTCCAGCATTGGCGTTGCCGAATATATTTATATGTCGGTCCTCTGCAAAAGTAAACTCAATGCCTATCGATGTAAAATACCCATATTCATCGATCAACGGAATTTCATCTAAAGACGGCACTCTTATATCAGCTATCCATTGAACGTCTGTTCTAGATCCTTTAGAATTAAAAAATACTATTCCATATCTATATACTTCTCCGCGTTTTAATGATCGCAATAAACTGGAAGAAAAAGAATCGTTATAATCAAATAATCCATTAGCTTTGATTTTACACTAATTATAATATGTTAATATATCATCATGGTCCGTTTTTACTAATCTTAATGTCGGTCTACTATAACTAGCACCGTTCGTATAATCAAAAGCTGGATAAAATCTCATACCACCTGTATCATATACTACAAATCTCCAATCTACAAAAGGTCCATTTCCTCCTAAATACATTTCATTTGGTTCGCCAAACTAACACATACATTTAGGAAATGTAGAATCCGCATACGACACATCGTTACCGTTTTTATAATCATAAGTTTTTAGCTTATTATCGTATTTGTGATTTATATTACAATACGGATTTACGTATGTAGTCATATCTGTTGTATATAAATCACTTAATGCGTCATTGACATCATTATATTTATTTCCTGCAAGTAAGAATATTCTATCAGTAGCAGTATCTACACTAAAATATGAATATGTTACCTGTTCAACTCCGTCAACATCGAACATTTCTGGTGCGATTTGGAAGCTTCTAAAATCATATTTAGTTGTATCAATATGGATTATACTTTCATCTTTAACGTTTCCTGCAAATAAGTAGTTCTGGTTCTATTCTATTACTTTTGGAATTATCTATAAGCCGTTTAAATTGCTAAATTCATCCAATGTTAATTTCTATAACGAATCTTTGCCGTCATCTATAAAATCAAAAGAATTACCAGTAATGCGCCCATCGTATATAAGATTTACTTCGGCGTTTTGATTTGGTTTTATATAGGATAATCTGTATATCTATATATAATCAAATTGAACGACGTTTGTATTTATTTGTAATCTCATACCAATGGATGTATTCGTGTCTTCTGCGTTGCCTTCGGATTTATTTCTATTAGTGTCTATTATTTGTATTTTATTAGTAAGTGGAGCTAATTGGCTACAACAACCATGCTTTTTATAAAATCTATATGTATATTGTACTTGTTGTGTTTTTAATTGTCCGGATGTAGTTCCAAGTATTGTTAATTTATTACTTGGAAAATAGTTGTTTTGTAAAAGATAATTTATATCAACTAGTCCTTCATCGTCAACTAATTTCTATACGAAATCGGCATCTATTATGTTTAATTGAATAATTTTATGTGTCCCGTCTGCTATATATAGATTTACTACATTGTCTGATTCATAATGTAATACTGCTGATAAATTCTTTGGATTATAAGTCTTGTTTTTTGGGTCTATAGAACATATTGGCACAAATTTAAACGTGCTTGATTCCAAAAACATTCTAGCAATATTGAGATTCGAAATGGAATTCTTATAAAGAATAACGTGATAGTCTCCGCTGCTTACTATTTTATATACATACAAAAGGTTGTTGGCATTGCTAAACTCGTTAGATTCATCCGAAATATTATATTTATACATCCATATAGGACTTATTATTCCAGTTTTTATAGATGAATTATCACACCCTCCATCTTCAATATTAGTAACTCTGAGATTAAGAGCATATCTATATTGCGTGTTTTTTATGTTATCAAAGGCCCAATCCGCATTCATACCTTCAGTAAAGGTATTAATCTATACGTTGTTCTGTTCAGTATCCATAGTAATAATCATTATATACAGATTGTTGTTTACCTATATTCTTAAAGAATGTCTCATCGCCATCCCAATCTGGTATAAGCTTATTCCAATCTCTCTTTATGTTCTACATATCATCTGCTGTAGGCATCATTGCTTCAGCATATGCTTGATTTCTATAAAAATTCCATTGTTGCTGTAAATAAGAATATACGGCACCGTTGTTATTGACACCTTTTCCTCCTAGTCTACCTTTAAGATATTTTGAGAAACTAAGTTTCATTACTACATACCAATAAACCGCTTCTTGATAAGAAGACATATCTGGTATTAAAGGATACCCTCTTTTATCCATAGCTATAGCTTTATACTACAACTTAATATATCCTGTTTTTTTATTAGTAACAATCCACCCAGGTTTTATAAAATATTCAGGTTTCTCGAACTAATCTTTCTGAATAGCTTTCTGAAAATATTTCATTTGATTTGTAGTAGCAAACTGAGACTGTGTTGTAGGATATTTATACCGCATTGGAGCATGCTCTGGCTGTTTTTCTTCTTGCTCTATAGCTAAATTGTTAGGATTAGCTGGCAATGTATATTCTTCTTCTTTCTAAGTAAGCTAAGGACTTCTAAATAATCCCGTAGAAGTACTCATTGGCTACCAAGGCCCGTCTTCATTCTAAGAATAAGCTACACCATCTAATACGGTTAAATCCGAAGGTAGGGGTATTTGATAATCTTCTATCTTAAAGATTGGGGTACCGTCTACTCCGGATTCTCTTATTATGTACTACATAGGTGCGCCTATCTTATCAATGGCTTCAAATATCCATTCTCTTATATCCTCAATACGCTATCTTGTTTCAGGAGAATCTATGTCTGCCATAATCTTAGCTATGACAGATTCACATTTAGTATATTTGTATATCATTGATATCTATATAATCTTGTTTATTAAATATTAATTGTGCTAGTTTACGTTTATTAGCTCTAACTAAATTAAGCTAATACCTGTATCTATCTGGAAACGTCTATGGTATTTTAGACCAATATAGTCTGAATTTATATCCATCAGAGTGTTCGTTCAAATGATATATACGCTTATTATATTCTTTACTAGCTTTATAATCTACTGAAAGAGATTTGCTATCGTAATTTTTAGGTTGGTATTTACCTATTTGTATCATACCAAGTCCATATGGCATTTTAAAGCCTTCTGAGCTGTTTAATACGTGATTTAGTATAACTTTACACATACACTCTAATATGCGTTTATATGTTAAATAATCAATATCTATGTCGATATTACGATACATGTCTCTAAACGTATGAGAATTACTACTCCTAATCTTGTGGTCCATGAGGTTTTACACTAGCTAGAGTAGCATTATTACTATCGTCACTTGGTCTATTAAGCATAAATGACAATTCATTTTTAAGTATATTATTTTTAATTGTCGGGACAATCCATGCTGGAATTTTTATATCATCCTCATCAATATCATCTCCGTCGTTATAATCATTCAAATCTTCATATATAGCTAATACCCAAATGTATTTAAATTTACAATCATCTGGCAATCCCTACACATATACATATCCATCATCATAATATGAAGTAATGGCGTTTCCTGTATATTTTCTAAATCTCTAATAATGACGCCTAGTATGATTCATATACTATATTATACACCCGTTTTGATCGTGTACGCTTAATATACTGGATTCGTCGTCATTATATATTCCTTCTAATTTATCTTTAGTACGTCTAGTGTTAATTGGCCAGTGATCATCTTCTGTAGGTTTTATTAATTCTAGAGGACCCTTTTCTCTGATAAATATATCATCTACGTAGTCTTCTAAGCTTTCGTCATCTGGGGCTTGTTCTTTCTACTTATCAAGCCTATCTTTAAGAATCATCTACTTATAGGCTCTTACCCAAACGGCTATTTGATGTCTTGACAAATCTTCACTTTCACTAATATTATTATTACGTACTATTAGAAGTATATCGTCTATAAGTTCTCTTAGTGAAATATATGTCATAATTATTAATTGTTTGATTCAACTATTCTTACATCTTTACTTTTAAGTAAGTCGTTTGTATTTACTATATTGTATTTATACTTAGTAACCTTCTTAAAGTCTAATGTAAATAATCGTTTAAAGAAATTCTTTTTATTCTTATATTCTTTCTTAGAATATATATATAAATACTGTGTATTCTATAAGTCTAAACCTATACTTACAGTATCCTTACCTATTGTATAACTAATAGTAGTAAGAGGGTTATATTGTATAGTATCACTATATATACTATCTTTAACTATAATATTACCCCCTACCCCCTTGCTCCTTATAACGCTTATTGTCTGCGTTTGAGTTGCTGCTGTGTGTAACTGCTTAGGTTTTATTTTAAGTTCCTAACGTACACTATCTAATTTATGAAGTACAGAATCCTTAGAGTTCTATAACTGTTCTACCGTAAGCTTTAAAACATTAGAAGCCTACTAAGAGTCACTAAGTAACCCCTAATAGGCTTCAATGTTGTTCTAAGCTGTTTCTAAGCTCTATGACAGCTTTTTATTTTCGTTGTGGGTAATTACTCCCCAACATAATAAAAGTCCAACACAAAGCCCAGAAATAGCCTTAAATAGAGTCTTACGATTATTTAACAGATACTTCAGTATTGTTATTATCGTTTTCATGTTTTTCTAATTCTAATTCTACGCCAGTATAAGCTTCACCTTTTTTCTTTAAGAATTTACTCAAAGATCGCCAAGGACCGTTTGGATAAAGTGTATTTAAGTTTTCTAAAATAGACCAAAGTTCAGTAAGTGTGATTATTACTGTAGCTCCGCCTGTTAATACAAATACACCTTCTGTTCCAAGTACACTATATTCAAGTAACCTAGCTAAACATATTATAGCAAATTCTGCTTTCATTTTATTCCAAGTACCTCGTCTAGTATGGTCGCTTGTGATTTTACAATGCTATTTCTTAGCTACAGATATACCGTAAAACATATCTATAATTGATGCTGAGAAACAACTAATAAGTAAGCCTATAATTGGAGTAAAATAAGCAGTAAGTAATGCCCCAGCAGCTATACATATTTTGCCAACTGTGGTATTACCACTTATTGTGTTCAATACATTTCCTATATTAGAACACACTTTAATTATAGACTGTCCTAAACTCATTGTATTGTTATTATTACTTTACCTTCTTTACAAGCTTTCTATAAAATCGGGAATAACTTATTATAGGTATCTCTAGATTCTACAACTTTTCCTACAACTTTGTTTTTCCCTACGATTATACAACCAAGAGAATCCGATGCCGAATTTCCAGTATGTAATCGTATTCCTTCATATCCTGGCACATTTAATATGTGTGCCATGTTTTTCTTAAATCTATTACTATAGTCAATCACAAGTTGATATGTACCGGTAGGTATTGCGGTTTCTCCATATATTTTCTTTTTCTTTATATCGTTGATCGACATGGTTTGATTTAGCCCACGATCTTTGTCTTCGATCGTATCACAGAAATATACATCATCTAAATATAATTTACCTATTGTGTATTTTTCTCTTTTGGCTATACGTTTTAATACTATTCTCATGATACAGCTATACTTATATTAACGTTTCCAGTTATATTCTTTATAGTAACCTAATATACATTGGACCCTATTTTCTAATAACTAATGTCAACGTTTTGCTATGATCCATCTGTATACGAAGCGGTTATTTTCGATATAGTTGGCGATGAAACATTCCATGTAATAGTTCCAGTAACTGTATCACCTTCCTTACACGTCTAAGGAATTGTTGATGTGTACGCATTTCCATCATACGTATATATTTTTATAGTATATTCGGGCATATCTATACAACTCGGCGTGATTGTTATAGTATCTTTAGTAATAGGCTTACTCAATGAAAAACTATATGCCGGTAAATCTCCAGTTTCTCCAGCAACTTTACTCTTGCCCATATATACAATAGTAGCGCCGTCACAAGAGAAATTCTATTTATAATCAGTTATATTAACGTCATCTTCGGTGGCTGCTTTAAAATCATAAAACTGTTCGGTATCATTATACTCATCTTTTGTAACATATACTTCATCTAATGAATACCCGGTTTCTGGTACTATATATCCATTGTATATCGAAAATTGATCATCTGCGTCATCCACCCACTATAATTTATAATATTTACCAGCAAACGTATAGTTACATGTAGTATTTACCTAAGGATTACTTTTTAATATATACTATACAGTAAATGGAGTATCTGAGTATTTATCGTAATGAATAGCTCCTTTTTCATCAATTGACACAGAATTATTACCGCTAACTACTGCAATGAATAAATCGTTAAATTCGTCTTCAGTAACTTCTCGAGTCGTTTCGTTATTAAGTGTTACAGTAAGCGAATTTAAATCGTCGTTATAATCAGCATTGCCGTATCCATATATACCGGCATAATCACCAATGATAATATCAGATGAATCTGTCATACTAACAGAAACAATTTCATCCTCTTTTATATCCAAATCTATAATAGTATCGGCATCTATATCACGGTCGTCACTAGTTAAAGCAAATATAACACCCTCATCTAATGTGATTGTACGAAGATTGTTATCACACCACCCTGATTGGTATAATGTAATCACCATTACAAATCTATATTCACCTATCTATAACTACTACGCTGCAGGGAAATAAGCTTCTATTCTGTTCTATTCCGGAAGCACCCTAGATGGCGCTAAGAACTTATCGTCTTTGCACTAGAATGTCTTTGAACATACTCCAAATCCGTCATATCCACAGAACCAATGCGGAGCGTCAATATTACAAGGAAATACATTATATACAGGCTTACCGCAATTACAAATGTTATACTACATTGGATCGTATGTATCGTTCGTAGATGTATTACAAGTCTGTCCGTTTGGCAAGAAATAACATCTCATCTATTTGATCGATGTAAGATCAAAATCTGTTAAATCGTGCAGAGATGTTTGTACACGAATATCGTTACCTATTCTTATTCTTTTCATATAATTCGTGTTAAAACAATAAAAGCTAGAATGGGTAATACCCCACCCTAGCTTTAGTGTTTGTTAATAACTTAATTACTTAAGATCCAAACCGAGTTTAGAATTAAGCTCAGTAAGAAGATCTGTAGGAGCAGCTACTGTATAAATCTCAAGTATCTGCTTTGTATGACGCTGAATATCATCAGCAGCACGATATTTATTCTCAAACTCGATGGTGATGCCATTATAGTCTTTGGTAATATCAGTTACCATAGCAGGCTTAATAATAGGCCATGTGCAGCAGCCACGGTTGAGGATACCCTCATAACCCATAGCCTGAGCCTCATGATCGCGTACATGCTTACCACTTACAGGATTATCAATACCTTCTTCTTTTGTAATCGTAAGACCTGTTGGGAAATACTTATTCTTAGAAGCAAAGCCAGCAGCCTGAGGATTGGTATAATATACATTGGCCGTGAAACGAACCTTATTAGCTACATTTATCGTATCTACGCTATTATCGTCATCGTAAGGCATTGCAGTAAGTGTAAGTACACCTGCAGCAGCAGCGGCCGTTACACGAGCGCGCTTGTACTCATTGTTGATCTTATCAGCAAGAGCTGCTGCAATCTGCTCAGCTTTATCGCCTGGCTTAGTTACATATTCATAGGACTCGGTCCATTTACGATAACGAGTAGGCAGATCTTTGAAAGTAAGACGTACTACAATACGACGATTGCCCTGAGCAAACTCATTAGGATCGTTCTCGTCACATCCGGCAAAATTGATAGTAACTTTATCTTCCTTATTAGTATGATCTGTACTCTTAGTATATGTAGCAGACTTGATATAATCTTTGTCGATCCAATTAGACCACTTTACTACATTTGCATATTTGTTAGTATCTTTTGCACCATGTATAGCGAGTACATTATCCTGTACAAGACCAATACGAACATATCCGTCCTTCTCGTTTACTACAAACTTACCCTTATTATCTTCGAGCGTGCTTTTTTCGGCTCCCTTAAGAGCGGTTGCTGCAATAACATTAACTTCAGCTGCGTTGTTAACCAACACTGTATTTACATATGAAATCATAATTTATATATTTTAAATTTTCTACTTTCCCTATTTATCAATGCTAGACCTAACTAGCTGGGATTTCCACGTTAATTTATTCTTGAGTATTCACTTCGTTAGAAATAGTCTAATAACGCTGTTGTATAGGAATTTGACTTTCTATGTACATTTGCGCTGCAATTTTAACTATTTCATTAATTATTAAGTCTGAAAAATCTGAATACTCTTCTGTTGGATTTTCGAGACTTATTTTACTTGGATTTCTAAGATAACCTAAGATATATTTAGTTATCTTATACTTTTTATCTGTTAAGAGATTACATCCAGTCTCTGTTTTAACTCTAAGCGGCCTGGCTTTATAATGTCTATAATGAAAGTCAGTAAGTGTATTATTTATACGATACATAAAACTATCGGCTGTACATTCAAATACACTTGTGTCTAATTCATGGCCTCCTTCTATAGAATCTATAACTACGTCTTCATTAAGAACGAACATAAGATTCTCTGGATAAACTATTGTATATTGATTATATGTAGCATGATCGCTATTTACTTTTCCAGGATTTATAGATTCAGACGTAAAAAGATTGATTAAATCTTTAGTACGTTTTTCGTTCTATTCATAAGATGTATAATGAGGTTCATTGCCATTAAATCTAGTTTTGCAGAATTTATATACTGCCTGATTTAACCAATATAAAGAATCGTCAGTAGCAGGCTTATTTAGAGTATCATCTATCTCATTTATTTCACGCTCAAATGCGGCTAATATTTGTATATTCGTCATTGTTCATCCTCCTATTGATTATTCTACTGATTAGATTCATTCTAAGGCTATTTAGAAGCCGTCTAAGGCTGTCTATTACCGCCGGCTTTATAGTTGATGTATAATTGAACGGCGCCTTCTACAAGCTCGTTAAAACACTCATACGGCAATTCACAAGCAACGCCACCATTAAGTATAGTAAAGTTTGCTGGTATTTTAATGTATCTTATATCTATAGCAATTACTTTTGTATAATTATCCGTAATTACTTCAAATGTAGTAGCTTTTCCTGCATTTTTCATAACAAGAATTGGCCTGCGAAGAATTCTACCTTTATTGTAAGAATCTCTCATTATTTGTTTATACTAATCCGAATTGACATAATCGTTTCCGATCCAAACTTGATCTTTTGGCTTTTCTGAGTCATACGGATCGATATAAGATCCCTCTACAAGACTAATAGAATCTATATACATATTAAAATCATCAAGTGAGAATAGATTATTCTCATCTGGAATACATTCTCCCCAAACTATCAACGTCTTAATAAAGTCATCTATTCGGTTAGCAGCATTAGAATTAGGCTAAAGTTTATCCTTAGTGATATATAACTCTTTTACAAATTGATTTTGATATTGATTGAGAAATGAATATATATCTTCTGTGTCAAGCTTATCAACCGTTTTGGCTGACGGAAGTAAAGTTTGTACTCTACGTTCAAACTCTATTCCCAATTGTCTAGTTTGATCTAATGTCATGATTCTAATGATTTAGTTTGTACTTCGGTTGTTAATCTAGGATCTGATACGCTTCTGCAAGCAAATATAACTGCCAAATTAATTAATTCTTCGCATACAGTATTTGATAACGGAAATTCAGTAGTACTGTTCTATTTTCCATCAAAACTATCCGGAATCTTAACACCTCGCACATATAATCCGCTAATTATATTGTGATTTTTATTACTATCTATTAATACATGGACAGTTGTATCTCCTTTGATATTAGATGTATACATGATCGGCTCTTTTATCCACGGTTTGTTATGAATCGTTTCTTTAAATTTATTAGCAATAATACTTGTTAATAACTGAACGTTTTCGCATGTACCATCTATATATGTTATAGTTGCATCTAATACATAATCCGGCTTCGAATCACTTGCATATTCGTACAATAATTCGTTCTTAGCAATAGACACTTTTGCACTATCAAGTGTTGTTAATGTAGTAACAGCTTTTTGGCCAGCTGTGTACATATTAATTAATGGTGATATATCAGCCATCGCTTTAGAATCCATATCTAAAGCCACTTTACGATCATTATTGCCTGTAACCTTTTGAGCTATTAAAGCATACATCGCTTTATCCAATAAAACTGCAATCTCTTTATTTGTAAGTGAAGGATATGACGAAGATACGTCAGCCTTGTCATATTCAATCAAAAATTTAGTGTATATATCTTTATACGTCATATCGCATTCTAAAATTACTTATTTTTAGTTTCGTTTATAATTGCAAGCTTAAGGTCTTGATTCTTCTTATTGTCAAGGTATGCGATCGCATCATTGAGTGAGTCTGCGATCATCTCAGTACCATAATAATACTGTGTTTTCTGTTTGCGTATAACGCCTTTTGCAATAGCCTCTTCAAGTACAAACTGAGTGTCTTTTGACTTATTATTTACCCATAGATCAAAGAACTTCTTAGGTTGTTTATCTACGAGATTAAACAATGTAGATTCTACAAGTTCATTTGACATGCGCTCACCATTAATACCGAACAGACGCAAACATTTACGCATCTGATCGAGGGTAAGTTTACCAAACTCTATAATAGCATCTCTGCGCTGTTTATTAATCTTGTTAGCTTCAATAGCCTCAGCCTGACGATTGACAAGCAAATAGTCTTTACCCGCTGTCAGTTTATCGAGAGACGTAGCTACACGTTTATGTCCACTGAGGAACTTAATAGCTAAAGCTTGACGAGGAATAGAATCGTCGAGAATAAGTGTACGAGCACCTATTTTAATTACATAATTAATCCAGAAATCACTAGTACGTGAAAGAGTACCTTTCTCATAACCTAAAGCTTTCTCAAAATATTCTTCATCTTCTGGCGTAAGGCCAGTATATCTCATCCCGGAACGTGTCCAATACGGACCAATATAATCAGCACATCCTTTATATTTAAGGAGTCCCGCCCAGGGGTTTTTCTTTTTAATCTTTAATTCAACTACCATAATTTACATTAGTATGTTGTATAATGTCGTACACCGGGGATACACCCCGGCTCGAACATTATTTATCTTTTATTTTTTATTACGCACCAACTGTCGTCATGCCATTGTTATCATGCTCGGCATCGTCTGCATCGCAGTACAGAATACCGCAAGACAGCGGATTACGCAGCATGATACCCTCCTCACCGAGGAAGTGTACCTGATAACCATCACGGCTGTTAGAACGTACAGTATTGATATTATTAGCGTATCCAGCAGGCGTCACTGAACCAGCAGTACACCACTGAACAAACTCACGACCCTTGCGGCAAACCTTAACAATGTTAGCCTGACCATCACGCTGGCCAAGATCGATAAACAAGAATGTATATGACATCAAGGGTTTACCTGTCAGCGGATGAAGCTTACGGAACATCTCCATGTTGTCAAACATAGCACAACGCTTTACAGTAAGTTCAATACCATTAGTCATCTTATAAGTTGTAAACTGTCCACCAAGAGTCAGATTCTGACCAGAACCAGTAATGAAATGTGTGTCAATCATCTGGAAGCTAGCTACCTTCTCTTTGAGGATACGGTCAAATTCACGAATACCCATTTCTCCAGTCAGAGCCATAAACTTACGCTCGTTAGTACCAAGCAGATTATAGCAAAGATCGAAGAGGAAGTCCTCAAACAACTCACAAGTCAGAGTTGTATAATAACGTACGTTAGCAGGAGAAATCTGCTCAAACAGACCTGCGGAAATTGCTACAGGCCTTCCGTTTGTTCCCTTGAGTGTATATGTACCGTCTGAATTACGGTTGGACTTTGAGAACAGCAAAGCCTTCTCCTCACGAAGCTTCCACTCACGCAGAGCTTTCCAATACTGATAGTCTGACCACAGATAAGACTTCTTACCAGTCTCAGGATCGGTCAGAGCAATAGCAAGTACTGTAGAATATGCATCACCTGTAATATCATAAGTCAGACGCAGAGTCATAAGATTATTACGCATCTTAAACGGCGTCTGGTAGTTGATGATATCAGCCTCATCGCTATACTCCTCATAAGCAGAACCTACGCGGTCTACCTGACGGCCGGGCAGGAGATACATACCGGGAATATAAGAATTAGCAAAACCCTCTACTACATAGCACTCGTATACCCAAGCGTTACCGTCCTGATAAGGCTGGCCGTTTACGCGTACCTGGAAGTTAATATCATCAAATGCCAAAATAGCACCTGGCTTTTTATTCATTAGAAGTCGTTAATTTCTAATCGTCAGCTATGGCATTCTTGCTGACAGCTCCATCTTTCGATGGAGAATTGACTATATCACAACCCTGCAAAAAGGGTTTCCAGTACTTCGGATCACTTGATCCTACACCGTGGTTAGCGGTTAGTCGATGAACCTTCAAATCTACTTTATCAACGCGCAATCCTTTTAACATACCGGATTTAATATATTCTCCAGTATTGGCATGTTGTTGTATCATTCCATACGTATATCCACTTATTCTAAATTGTTTTCTTAAAGCTCTAAATCCAATTATCATGAATTGGTTTCCATTGTAAACATTTGTAAAAAGATACCCTACTTGAGGACCTTCTTTCGTATGTTTTGGAGGATTATAACATGTGGCTTTAAATAAGTGATTGTCTTTAGCGTGTTGAATATTATATTCCGGAGTACACCATTCTAAATTCGATAAATAATTATTTAATTTATTACCGTCAATGTGATTTACTTGTGGAAGATCGTTTGAATTATCTAAAAATGTCATCGCAACAAGTCTATTTACTCTATAGTCATAATGTCTTTTATCTTTTGAAAAAGTTACGTGTAAATATCCACGCTTGTTTTTACTCTGGGATAAAAATTTACCACTTCTATGTGACCATATTTGTCCACTTGTTGTACAGGCATATAAACCTTCCCACCCTGGAATATCTTTCATTTCGATTTGCTCGGCTGCTGATTGCCTATTTTCAATATTATTCATATTTCTATAATTTTAATTTTTACTCTATGGTATAAAATTCTTTAAGGGTTTCCAGCAATTCTCTGGATTGTTCGATATACATTACTGTATAAAGCGGCTCAGCTTGTGCCAACCGTACCATTTCTCTTCAAGAGCAATATAAATAGGAGTACCGTTCAGGCCGGCTGCGGTATTCTCATTTACCTCAACACCATCACATTTAGCCCACATGATATTAACGGCATGGTCGCCATCAATCATTACAGACCACTCATACTCACGGTTATCTATAATCATCGTTTTGCCAAGACCACCAGTAATCATATCGATTGCGGTAGATACACCATCATCTTTTGTACCGAATACAAGTGAAAGCAGACCAGATACCTGATGAGGATTAGTCAGCAAAGCATTAGAAATCATATTCTCATCTACCAGATCTGAAAAACGCTTACCGCGATAGAGCTGGAGATTATTAAGCAAATTATTATTCATATAATATATTAATTGATTTTAAATTTGATATCAGAAGTACATCGACGCAAGATCTACTGCTGATTTAGGTTTATCGTCGGCATTATAAGCTGTATGGTTTTTAGCTTGATGCCTTAACATTTTTCTAAGTTTCTCTGTAGCGGATGACTCGCCGTCTCGTTTAGCAGTAGATATGAAAGAATCGCCTTTCATTGTAATATAAGCTGTAGTAAGAAGATTGTTAATAAAGTTTTCCTGATTATTATAATCTTTTTGGAACTTTGATACTCCGTTTTGATCTACATTAAAGATATAATCAGCAAGTTTAGCTCTATCTTCTTTAGGTATTTGAACTCCACGAATGCTTGAAAGATTGTTTATTTGTGACATGCAGTCGGTATAAAACTGTCTTGACTGCTCTTCTTGTTGCTGTAAATAAGCGGCTTGCTATTGCTGAGCTATTTCGATCTCATGTTGTTTAATAGCCTTAAGTCTATCAAGAGCATCTGCAGATTCATCTTCAAGCATATCTGCATCTTCATAGCGAGATATTTTATTCTTTATTTGTTCATCAGTATAACCGCCGTATCTGAGAAGTTCACTCACAACAGCTTTTTGATTATCTTCATCTTCCATATCGAGATTATCATACGAAAGAGATTGCTGTTGTTTGCCATAAAAATCTTCGAACTTACCTCCATTCTTAACATATTCGTCAAGCTGCTAAATACGTTCATCAGCATAATGAGGAGTTGAGTTTTGATTTATTACCTCACGCATACATTGTGTTAAATCATCTACTGTCAATGGACGATCGTCTTCTTTTATATCATCCATGTTCCAACCAAAAGATTCACCAATTGCGTCAAACAAGAGTCCTACTTGCTGCGCTTCTTGTACATCAGCATCAGTAATGTTTGTATTATCTGTAGAATTATCTGTAGGATTATTAGTAGGTTCTTGTGTTGGATTATCTTTAGGTTCATTGTCGTTCATTCTATCAAGAACGTTTTGTGGAATCGCACTATCATCGTCTTTCGCATTAGACGGATTAGGATCATCCGCAATGATATCCTCAGTAGGATTGTCTACTGGTTTATTATTATCCACAACAGGTTCTGTAAATGTATTCTGTTCATCAATATTCACAACTTCTGAAGTACCGTCTTCATTTCCATAAATATCATTTAATACATTATCAAATGCTGTTGGATTTGTATTTTTTTTAGCCATAAATTATTATAATAATTTAATTGTTTGTGTTTATTTTATTCGCTGTTCATTCAGCGTTTTCTATAAATACTGTCGCTGGTACATGTACCAATAATAGTTTTTGAATAATTATTATATCAATCGAACGCTCATCTTGTTCGTTTACGTGCTGCCAATCGTTTTCGAATATTGTCAAAGTACGTAGCTCTTACGTTATTATTTAGGCGCAATTTTCTTCCAGCACGAATCATGTTCGGATTATCAATACCATTGAGTTTTGCGATATCTTTAACTGACATACCATATGCTTTTGCAATATTTCTAAGAGTATCGCCTCTGCCAATTGTATAATAATCGGAATCATTGTTATCTGAATGTAAATTGTACTGTTTGCGAAGATGCGCATTTAATTCACGAGTCATTAAAGCGTCACCTAATTCATTTAATGCGCGTTCGTTATCTATTTTAACGGTGTCTCGAAGAGGCAATGGAGCTTCTTCTACTGCGCCGCCAAGTTTGAAACGATTTCGATCTATAATTCCATTTGGAAATGCGCCAACATAATTTCTCATATTTAATGCGGCCATGGGCTAAATATTATCTTGTCCTGCAGGTGTAGGATTTATTGTTGGAGCCACATTATTCTGCTGCGGGATAAAACTTCTACCCATCATTGCAGCATTATCAAAATCATATTGCGGATCACGCACAGCGTTCTACTGTCTAATTAGAACACCATTTGGCATACGCCCATACTGTGCAGAAAAAGGATCGTCATTACCAAGATAATTTGGATTAAACGAATTTGTTACAGTTTGTTGTAAACGTGCGTTTGTTAGATCTGCATTGGGTGTATTGGGCATCATATCTGCATTACCGATAAATCCGCTATAATCAGGTTCGTCACCCATATCAAATACAGGTATGTTAAAATTGTTTAAATACATATTTTATTTATTAAAGGTTCCATCCGGATTAGAATCCGGATATAATTGAGGTTTTAGTGGTATTCTAATATATGGTTCTATTGTTGATCGTATATTAGGATATATTGGAGTAGATACAGTATTAGTAATTTGTTGCTCATCCATAGGTATCTATATTTTAGTCTATGGAATTTCTTGCGTAAGGTTTCCATTTACAACTCCAGTAGGATTGATCCCTTGCATAAATAAACCCTATTCGTATAATCTACGTTTACGTAATCCTTTTAATTTAGGATTATTCATTCCTATATTTATAGACCGCATTATTTTACCTAAGCCATCATACGTTCTATTATTAGCATTCCAATCTTGTATAGCTCTCAGTGTTGGGCCAAAGCTAGATGGTTTTATATTGTAATAATATGACGTAAGAGCATCCCTTTGATTTTGATTAAGAGCTTCCCATGCGTCTGCACCTATCAGCTTGCCGAGTCGTTTATAAAATGTACCTACGGCATCTCCTCCCCAACGTTTATTCTATCCTGCAAAATGCGAACCTTCGGCATCAGCTATATACTTACGTATAGATAAAGAAGGTCCGTCCGATCCGTGTTTATACTTAGGAAGACTTATCTTCACATTCTTACCTCCAGATTTGTTTAAATAATCTCTAGTTCTATTATAATTCCAATAATTAGCTAACTGAGATAAACTTGGAGTATATTCGTTTCCTTCTTCATTCCAATGTCCTCCAGTTATTCCATATGGGTTATAATCGTTTATATATCCACTATATGCAGATTCATCAGAAAAAGTCGGATGATACATAGTCTTGCCAACATCTGTAAAATGAGCTTCGGGATCTGCAGTCAACATTAGTTCCGCATTAAAAGGCTACATATCATAAAATGTTTTATAATTATACGTAGGATCATTTAGCATTTCTGTATATACTTCATCAGGAGATAGAGGTTTCATTGGAAGCACAGACCAGTCATCTGCTTTTTTAGCAGCTATTTGATCTAACCAAGAATAAAAATCATTTTTCTTTTTCATAATTTATTCGTTGTTTAATATTTTATACGTTGAACCATCTATTAATCTGGCCGAGTTTTATTATAAATCTATTGAAACGTGATAGTTATTGTTTTTCATTTTGTATATCATAAAGTTTAAAAAGTCCTAATAAACCCATTATTCTGCTCGTAATTCTTTTATATATCTCTTTATCAGACATATGTGAAGCATCTTCAACTGTAAATCCCTACGCCTAATGCCTATAGTCTGTTAGAATACCAATATTTTTTTTCTATGTCCTATCATTTACAAACATCAATTTAGTAGGGTCCCCCATATTTGCAACACTCATAGGTTCTACTTTAGTTTTTTCATAGAATTCGTCGGGATTCACAATAACATCTTTTTTCTAAAGATATTTTTCCTTTTTAACAGCGTTCCTCATATTATATTTATATGATTTACGCAAATTTTCCTAACTTATATTCGCAAGACTTTTAAAAAAACTTAAAAGATCGTTATTAGCTTTTCTTAAAACTTCATTAAATTTATCAGGATTTTTAGATAATTCTTCGGCTAATCTTTTAACTTCAGAGTCTTTTACTCTGCAGTCTTTAGATATTTGTTCAAAACATTTATTTAAATCAACGCTTTTTTTATTAACAATTTGATCGTCTTTTAAATGTTTCGAGGACGTTCTTCTTAAATATTTAAATAAAAGATTAACCGATGCATTACTTTTAACAAAGTGATTAAATTCAATATTAGGCTTTCTTGATTTATAAAAGCTAGCTGTATTAGAAAACATTCGTTCAATATAAGGATATGCTTCGGCCTAAATGAACCCGTTATCGTCTACCATCTTCATAATCTATTTAACATTATTCTACATAGCATCCAGATTAACCTACATTTCGTATAGTATAGTTGGGTATTTTACCGTATTTGATGCAGTTTCGACATTTATTCCACTTTCTTTTAATAAATTTATCATCCTCATGATGTCATCTTTCATATAGTTACCATATGGAATACCTACTACATTAGTATTAATATCACCAACTTTTCTAATATCGATTTTTGGACCTTTCTATAGTTTATGAATAGGCATTTCTTGCGAAAAATTAGTACCACTACTACTCAAAGATTTCCATGTCTCTGTTCCATTTACTGCCATTTCTGGAATACCATATTCATATACATTTGGGAATGGATACGGGTCTTTAGCGTGTATTGAATATGAACTACCTAAATTTTGATGAACATTGTGTATATTATCGATTAAAAATTGCAATGGATTATCGATGTTAGTATAATCAATGTTTCCTTTAATTAAAGACAAACCTCCATACTCTTGCGAATATTCTGGCGTCTCACTTGTATATAAAACATCCTTTAGTAAACTACCATTTTTATCGTCTAATGCACCTATTCTATTTAAAAATTGAGATTTATAAAACTAGCGCAGACCATTTCCAGGAACAAGTGAATTGATATTTTTAAGTTCATATTCAGTAAGAGATCTTCCGAGATCTTTTTCAAGATTTGCTATAGCGTCTTTCCTGTTTTTAGTAATAAAATCAATGTCCGTTTTATAACCTCTAACGTATGTGTTTAATTTCTAAACAGCCTTTGTTATTTGTTCATGCAGTTGTTCAGCAGATTCGACAGATAATGTTGGTTCACCTAATGTTTTTAATATATAATTTATTCTACGAACCTACTCTTCAAACGGTAAGTTTTTTGGAACTTGTATTCTTAGAGGCGTATTTGTTTTATATCCGAGTAACGGAAAATTATGAATAGTTTCTCTAAATGACGCTCCTCTCGCTACATCTGCTAAATGTAACGCTTTTGTTAATTCTGATTGATTTGTTAACTATCCAGATTCTGCAGCCATATGATTTTCTACAGAATTTATTACATCATTGTCTACTTTAGTATTCTCTCTTAAAAATCTTGCGCCTTCCTATCCATGGTTTTCTCTACCTTTTACTATTTCTCCAATGTCATGCAATACAGAAGCTTCTGATAATTGATTATTTGTATATCCTGATGGCGCCGGCATCGATAATGATGTATTATATACGTCTATCATGTGTCTATCTGTATTTGCAGGAGTATTTCCAGGGTGTATTACGTATCTCGTACCTTTCTTATATCCTGCAAGTTTAAGAATATCGTTATATGCATCATAATTTATAGATAAATCAGGATTTATAATTTTACTATTAGCTTTTTCACCTCTGATCTAAAATGTTAGATTTCTAACATTGTCCCTAAACGTATTGTTTTCTGCAATGTCTGCACCTTTTACTAATTTGCCCATAGCAGATGTCGGCATTTTATCCATGTGTTGATATATAGCTGCTATTTGTTCTGCAGTAGCATAAGGATATTTGATTTCAAACATTCCTTCGTTTATACATTCATTTAATTCGTTCGATAATATATCGTTTCTAGCCCAATTTCCTAATTTAGTATTAGGGAATTTTTTTTGCAATGTTAAATTCAAGTGCTTTCTTAGTTTGAGAGCCTCCCTGCGTAGCCATTAGACCATTAAACAAATCTCCTAAAAATGATAATCCCGCTTTATTATATTGTCCAGAATCAAATAATTTATAAGTCTTTCTAAGACCGTTTTCATCTAAAAGTTCTCTTGTTCCAACATATGCTCTCGCGACTCCTCCAATTGGTCCAAATAACCAAGATAACGAATTAGCTGTATCATTAAATGCTTTTTTATATTGTCCGTTTGCTGCATCCACAAAAGGTAGTGTTGGATCAAGACCCATTGCTTGCGCAGTGCGAATGGCATTCTATGTATCTTCAAATCGTTTTTGTGCGCGATCATTCTCATTCTACATAGCTTCTGTCACCATGTATTTACCAGTACGAGGATTTATAAATCCATAAGCATTTTTAGAATTTCCACTATCTACTTGTACAAGATCTCCATTGGTAGTTTGCCATATGTTAGGGTCATTAGTTGGTGTAATTCCAAATAAATTTTTTGCAGTTATTATTGGTTCTACACCAACATACGGAGTATTTGTTGCGCCATATAATTGATTATCGGAATTATATGGAATTTGGATTTCCTATTGCGGCGCAGATTCTTCTGTCTATAAAAACGTCTCTTTATCTGCATCATCGTATTTAGGCAAATCAACACCTCTTATATCCCAGTACCGTTCTCCGTTTTTCCAACGATTATAACGCTCTTGAAAATCTTTAATGTTTCTCATCGCTCTCCTGTTACTTTATTCTTTAACGCAGTTTTAGATTTAAGTTGTTCTCTCTCCATAGCAGCTTTATCTTTCTACTTTTGAAGTTCCGTTTCATGCTTCATTTTATCTCTTTCAAGACTTATTTTAGCATCTTCAATCTCTTTCTTCTGTTTAGCTTCGTAACGCTTAGAATAAGCATCTTCACGAACCTTCATTTGTGCAGTAGCATCTTTAGCAATTTCCATAGGATCTGGTACACCGTTGTCATTAGCATCTTTATCTTCTGTACCACGATATGCGGATATTTCAGCTACAGTAATCTTAGTAGCATTATCTTGATCTATCTTATATCTATCAAGATCCATCTGAGCTTCCTGAAGCATGAGTTCTTGCTGTTTAGCCTCATTCTGCATCTACTGTAATTGTTGCTGTTGTTGTGCTTCAGCTTGCTGTTGTTGCTGTTGAAGTTCTTCTTGACGTTTCTGCATAGCTGCTAATTTCTGTTTAATAATATTGAAGTTATCATTAGTAAGTATCTCTGCAGCTTCGAGAAGACTCGCACCATTCTGCATAGCAGGTTGTATAAGCTGTTGAAGTTTCTGTATATTTTCAAGGTCCTTAGAAGTGTCAGTTACAAATACATCCATGTCTTCATAATAGAACTTATCAGATATATCTAAGAATGCACGTTCTCCATTATCGAATACATATGAAAGTTTCTTTTTACCAGACTATTGCCAAGCACCCTTAGCTGTATTTAATAACATATTTAATACGTGTCTCTTGCACTATGAATGCACCCAGAATAAAGGTTCTGTGATATGTGAAGATTGTACTACTGAACGTTCGACATTACCTACTAATTCAGATGTACTAATAGAACCTTGTCTCTGTTCTGTTATACCAGATATAGTACCGGCAAGTTGTTCGATCTTATCCATCAGTTGTATATATTCTGATATAACGTTGGACATAGTAAGATCGAGAGATGTTATTTGGTTAAATGTAGCTGGCTTACCTCCTTCACGTCCTGGAATATTCCATCCGCAGTTATGTACTACTGTAAAATCTTTTAGCAAAAATAAATGATCGCCATCTATTGTAATACCACAATATTCTCCGACCCCATCGTATTCCACTGAAAAATGTGTAAGATCTCTTACAGTGCGCTTTTTCTACCAATGATGTTGTTTCCGTTTAATTCGGCATGGTATATCATAAATACCATCAGATATTCTTAACGTATATGTATCTTGACAGTTACTTATCTTTTTGTTATTGCTTATCTACTTACTTCCAGCTGTTTTATATAAAAACGTGGAGCATTTAAACCCCAATTGGCGCGCTATAAATGCCACTTTATCTACAATATGTTTTCTTTGTATACATTGACTAAATGTATATATTCTGTCTCGTTTACTAAAAGAGCCGTCCGTGTCAATAAGACCTGCTAACAATTCAAGCTTGTCTTCTACAGAAGCGTAAATATATTCTTCTGGTATATCTTTACCGCTAAGAATATTATAATATTTTAAAGCTTCTTTTATTGGATTCTTACGATTATACTTCTTGTTTTTAATATACAGTTCAACAGCGTTAGATTTTGTAGGAGTTACAGACAACACCATATTCATATCGTCTGCATATTTTGATAACCAACTTATTACTTCAGAATCTTCATTTATTATCGAAGGGGAGTTTGTAAACCCATCACCTAGCCATAAACCTAAAAAATACGGATCTAACAGAAGATTTATATTTCGGTTTATATTTACATTAGACCTTTGTAAATATCTATTTTGACTAATATGTTTTTTATTAGCATCTTCTTTTATGATATCCAACGGAGTAGCTAATTTTGTATAGTATGCATCTTTAAAATGATTCTTTTCTTTATAATAAATCTAATGTTTACTATTAACTACCTAGTCATCACATCCAGTGCCGCTCTTAATGCGGTACATATTATCAACACCTGTGTGCCTATCTAATACTTTTCTTGGATTACCGTCAGGACCCATAACATATTCTCCGATTTTTATATCTTCGATTTTACGGATAGATCCGTCAGCCATAATTACCTACGTGCCAAATTTAAAACACTCATATGGATTTATGAAATTAACACCTACGCTAGAAAGATAATGCATCCAACGCTCTGGTGTGATATTCATAGACTTAGGTATCTGTGTAATATCCATATTAACAACTTTACCTTTATCACGTGCGATTGCTAACTCAAGTCTATACCACAATACAATATACATATATTGTAAAGGTTTAAGTATACTTACGAGCGATCTAGGTTTGCTATTGGTATTACTATATATACAACCGCAATATGGAAGTTTTTGACTATTAGGATTGTCTATACTTACGTGTTGATATTCAATCGGTTGTATACCAAAATATAAATCGCTTCCGGCGCGGTATCCTTCCCATACTTCAACGATCCAGTCAGGCTCTACAGATATTTCATTACCGATCTTTTTATAAGTTTCATCTACAATCTATACCTGCGGAGTACCTGTTTCGTCCGCTACTGTTACATAGAATATCTTCTTAAAAGATTTCCAACAGCAATGCCATACATTTATACAATATCTATTCTTCTCATCAAATTCAGGATTATCGTATATATGCATTTGTATACCGCCACCAAAATCATCAATAGGGCTATGCTCACTCATATCACGTACGGGTTTTCCAGTGAGCATTTCATTTAATTTGTTAAGAGATTTTTCGTCTAATTTATTATAATACCTATCGTATACTTCTGCAACGGGCAATCTCATTTTGCGACAGCACCATGATCCATCTTCTATAAATTCTAGATCCGGACTTTTATCATATGAAAAATATAAAGGATTCACGCGTTCCATATAAGGTTCATCATTCTGAACACCTACATAATATATCTCATTTCCGGATATAAGAGCGTCTTTCCAACCTTTAATGAATTCGTTGTCTAAATTAAGTTTTTCTCTTAAATAGACAAGCGTATGATACGCAGTATTTTCAACGACATCTTTGTATGTACAATCCATGTATTTAGCTATAGCTTCTGGAGGCATTATTTCCCCATTCTACATCTATTGCTAAAATTGTTGCTATTCTTCTGGTCCCATCTTAGCTGTTATTGCAGACATCATATACTGCATTAACAACTCTTTCTCCTTATCCATCAATTCAGATACAGCTTCCTAAGAAGTTCGCACTACTCTAAAGTTCATGGGTCTCTTTGTTTCCTCACCAATGAGCAAGTCTATCTTCGGGCGTATTATATTGAAATCCTAAGGAGTTGCTGGAAATCCGTCATCGACTTTAAATGGATTAGTTATACGTTTAAAATCTTTTTCATCGAAAATACTATTATATAGATTATAATAGGTCTATAACTCTCCAAAATGTGTATTCTACCTTCCGCCAGATACAATATTACCTTCTCCGATAATATAATTCACACAACTATGTTGCCATTCTTCATTCTTCTTTGATAGAGGTAACTTCTGTTGCGGAAATGTTGCATTGTATAAATTATCTTCTATTTTAACCATTATTAAAAACTAAATATCGGGGTATCGTCTTGTTTGTCATTATTATCAAACCATTGTTTGCTAAATAACGGCATATCGAAGAGTTCAACCTATTTATTCTATTCTTGTGACTAGCTAACCTTTACTTGATATAATTCTTCTCGATAAATCATAACCATACATAACGCTATTACACGGTCTACGTTTTTAATACCGTCGTTTTCTATAAGTTCTTCTATCAAGGGTTCGCTATATACTCTCTCTACGTTTGGATGCCCAGGTTCATATTCTTCTAATAACCATTCTAGTATTAAACCTTCTCCGTATGCTCTAATCTATTTAGTCATATGACATCCTTTACGTCTCTATACCTTACTGTCCTTAAAGACTTCAGAAATAATCTTATCGGGCTAATCTGCGAGAAGGTAATCACAGTGTTTGTTAGTAAAATAAGGATATATACCCTTACGTTCATTCTCAAATAATAATCTAGCATTATAGAACACTAATAGTTTTCTGACGTTCTCATAATACTCTTCTGCTGTATCAGGTCTACCTGAATATTCTGCTACTATTACATCATTCCAGGCTTCTCCTGCTTTTACACGTTTGAATATAAATACGGAGCCTAATGAATTCGTAAACGAATCATCGTGATCATAAGGGTCGCATCCTCCTATATATAATCCAAATGGAGGATCTTTTATTGGGTACTCCCATATTACTATAGATCCATGAGGTTTATCTCCTTTCTTAAGTGGATAACTTGTTATATCTCCAGATTTCTTTTCAGTGGCGATTATCTATCCGTTACCGTCCCAATTAAGATCTACTATATGTTTCATATTACGCAATTTAGTATTTGTACGTATACGAGTAAGTTGATCCATTAAGAGCTTTCTCGGGAATATATTTTTACCTAATTCTAGTACTGCTTCTTGTGGCTTAATTGGACGTTCTGAGATAAATCTATCTATAGACTATTGTGAAGCTCCCCCATCTTTAATTTTATTACGTTGTTGAATAAGATTCTCAATAGCTTTTTCTTTAAGACTATTACCATCCTTATCCATATATACGTAATTACCTTTTTCATCAAAAGATTCTAGATTACTCCATGAAGGAACGAAAAAACCACATTTAGTTTGTTCAGCATTGTCATCCCATATATTTGGAAATCCTAATACATTATACGCGTCTGGATTATAGAACAGCGATTTAAGTCCTGTGAAGGACGCACCTTCTGTACCACCAGTTCCATAAGCCACCATTAGACCAAATGCTATACCATCATCAGTTTCTACTGAAGGTTGCTCTATTCGCCATGCATCTAATAATCCTGGAAACTTACCACCTTCTTCCCACAATACTAATTTACCACGAGTACCACGAATACGTTCTGGATCATTCTTAAGAGTTATACCTGTAATAGATGACATATATCCTTGTTCCGTCTGTTTACCAAACTCGTCTGTTACTTTATATCCAGCTACACGCTCCATACGAGTAGATACTAAACGTTGTTTAGCCCATGCAGTATTCTTATCTATAAAGTCCATAATCTACCAAGCTTTCGTCAATAGACCATCACCTATTAAGAATTTTTGTTCTGAAGCTACTGCAAAGTTTTTAGATCCAGGTATCAATTCATAGTTACGTACGAGCATTGAGGCGCCTTTAAAAGAATATCCCCTTTGGCGTGATTTGAGCACTGCCATGTGTTTGCCATCATCTTCGGCCTATTCTATAGCATTATAATAGTAATAATCATAATCCCAAAATCTAGGAAAGTCCAATATACGTTCACGTCTTGTACGTTTATTTCCAAACCTATCTGTATAAGGGACTTCTTCAAGTTTCATAATAGGACTATAATTTAAATAAAAATAGTGGTACCCGGTTATACTATCTCCGTCTGGTGCTGTATATCCATTCAGGCACCTATCTGTTTCTTGCTCCCAATATGTATTATAATCAGTAGTTCCTCTGGGAGCTAAAGTATAACATTTATGCTTCTTAAAAAATTCAGCAGCAGGACTAAATTTTATAGAATTATAAACGCGTTTGTTAAAATCTACCATTATTCTCTATAATCGTTTATTATTTCGGCGTCAAGCGTCTGTACATTTACAAGTACCGATGCACGCATTTTTTTATTGTCGTCGTTTGGATCTCTAGCTAAAATGTGAACTGCCATCTCATCTGCATCTTTAGACGCCGCTGTACACCATGCGTATTCGTCTAAAAACTTATCGACATCTCCGTTATACTATTCTGCTACTGCTCGATTTAATATTTCCTTATTATAAATACCTTCATTTATAATTTTATCATATGCAATTTTTCTTACATCAATATTCATATTATCTAGGATTTTCGTACATACCAATAACGCCGCCGCCTTTTACTCTTCCAGTTTCGGCCTGTTCTGCTTTGGCCTGTTTCATCGCCATATCAAGCGATTTGATTATACCACTTATATCCTTAAGAAGTTTAGAAACTTTAGTAGCACTATCTATATCTAACTCTTCTTCAGAATAACTATTCATTACACTCATTATTGCCTCCGCTGCATGCTTAGATGAAGTTAGCAAGCGTGTCATAGGAGTTTCTTGAAACTCATTGAAACGCTTTGCTAATTCTATCATCTCTGCATCGGGTTTAAAATTTTCATCCTTAAAAACATCTTTGGCCACTCTCCTGGTACGTTCCTTTTCAGGATATGCTTCATATGGAGTATTCCATTTATATCTCCATATTATGAATTCTATTTTTTTCAAAGCGTCTTGTTTATCCTTAGCTTTATTATAAAAATCTTTAAATGGGGGAATAGCCAGTTCGTCTGTTTTTAATATTATCTTATTTCCCTGTATATCGAACATGATTGTATTAGATTATAACATTATACAGCTGTGTCTAATTCAAAAGTGAATGTTGTATACTACCCGTTTCCATATTTTTTAGACATAGTTTCAAGATCTGTATCATTAGAAAAAGTTATCTTATTCTATGTCATATACGGGCTTGCCACTAAGTCTCCAACAGGTAATAGTTTTATATACATACGTAAAGCGCTTCCTCCCTTAGGTATCATTAGTATTTGTTGACCAGATGATGTTTTAGATAGCCCTATACAATGTACGACGTCCTCACTTCTATTATTTTTGCCGAAAAAAGAAGACATTGCTGGGCTTAAGATACCACCGACCGGTACATCAATTCCTTCAATCTAATAAAAAGATTCTATATTTGGTATAGGAATTACTATACTTTTGTCAATGTTGTCAACGCCATATATAGCTAACGACGATACTGTATTTGGATTTTTAAAAGGATAGCTTAATGTATCTAATTCTGACCCCAAATTGTTAATATTAGAAACAGCATTATCTACTTTAGTTTTTAAAGATTTTAGCCAAGTACCAAGAGTTTTAAGTCCATTATAATCTAATACTTTCATAATTATTTTAATATATTATTTATTTCTGTATCTGTAAGAGCTACTACATCTGTATCATACAATACGGTGTTTACAGTAGTGCCATTTGAACACGTTATACGCATATCATCAGTGTCAGTATTGTAAGCCACGATTAACTGTGGAGCACTTGAGCTAACACTAAAACCAAGGGAATTGGCAGACATACTATATATCGGTATTATATGTTCGTCTAATGGAGCAATGTCGGTATTAAAGTTGCTAATAGTAATGGTATGATTATCTATAGCATCTGTAATGACTTTATTCTATACAGCATTGGTACTAGTACTACTCATCGCAGTATCTACAGTAGGAGCGCTTGCAGGAATACCAAGAGCTGTAATATCAGCTTTAGTTACAGCAGTAGTTTTAGATACATGACCAAGACTATCTACAGTTACTTTATAGAGTCCTTCTGCAGCTGCCGTGTATGCAGGATGAACATACAAGTTAGCACCTTCATCAATACCCTCGAGTTTATCTTTATCGGCAGATGACATTACACCAGCAACACTGATTGTAGCTGCATTTATTGGTATGGCTATATTATCATAACTGTTACTATCAGCCTTTACTCTACTTAATGCAACAGTCACTTTATCTTGTGTGGGCAATGCTGCTCCTGCTTTTATAGTAGCATTATTAACAGTAGTAAGTGTTTTCTTCTGAGATGGTGCCATTAAACCAGCAATATCATCGCTGACCATAGGCATATTAAGTACTTGCGAAGTAACGGCGGTATTGTTCTTTTTAGTAAGTACAGTTTTCAGCCTCGGTAATTTGTATGTACCGTAATTTGTATCATCGGATATGCCAACGTTGTCGAAACTATTAGTAATACTAGCGATTGCCTGATTTGAAGCACTTGAAACCTTATCGTCGACTTCTGTTTTAGTATAATAATTCTTTAAATCAACAGAAGGTTCTACATCACCAAGCTTCTCCCATTTGCTAGCATCATATACATCGTTCGCAGATGTACCACCTGTATAAATATATTCAGCGTAACTTTGCTTATCTCCAGTAGTAGTCGCAGTTACGAGATATATGTGTTTTTTTATTTTATCTAAAGATGACGGTAGTGTTTGAACTACTTCACAAAATGTAGTATCAATATTGGCAAGCTGTTCAAGAGGTACTTTTCCATCTATAAGCGTAGCTATACCTGGATTATTCGTAGTACCGTTTTTAGCACCAATCTTTCCTTCTATACTTCCAACCGATGCAGCCACATTACCAATCTCCGTCTACAGATCATTAATATTTTTTGTTAAGGTGTCAGTAGTGCTTGTTGTAGCATACGACGACAAATTGATATTAGCTACTCCACCGGATACAACCGACGTATTATTTACTTTTACATCTTTTACGGGAATAGATACATCGCCGCCATATGTAAGTTTAGACCATCCAGAGGCACTCTTACGATTGCCCCAATTAACCAGTTTATAATCAGCATTAGCTTCAGCTACATACCATATCTGACCGATAGCATCAGCACCATCTGTAACACCGTCACCATAAGACGATGAGAGTATACACTCAGCAATTGAATAAAGGTCAGTCAGCTTAGCTACTCTCCTAAAACCTGAAATTTCTTTTGCATCTACAACGCCCCAACTTGAAGGGTTGGCAGACACAACTTTCGCCATTCTATATAATCTTCCTGCCATAATTATTCAAATTTAAGTGTACAATTAGCGTTCAAAGCACCAGCACCTGTATAATATACATTATACGATACAGCAGCGGCTCCTGAACCATTATCGTGATTAACTGTAGTTTTAGTAAAAGCTGTTAATACAGCATCTACGCCATCCTTAGAAATTGCCTTAAGGTCTCCCCAAGCAGCGGGATATGCAAATACATACATCTAATTACTTTCCGTTTTATTAGCGTTCACTTGTTTAGTTCTACCAGTTGTAATCTCTTTAGTAAGACCACTAATGAGTGTATCAGTAATTGTACCGACAGTAGCTACTCCATAAAATATACCATATCCAAATGTTACAGTAGCGCTATCTGACTTACTGTCCTTATTAGTAGAATCGGCCTACTTAATAATACCATTTGCATATACAAGACCTGCTTTAGGTGCAGTAATAGTCTATGATATAGTAGTAGTTGCAGAAAGCGTGTTTGATGTATAAGATACTGCCGTACCAGATGCAGAAAGCGTAGTTCCAAAATTACCAGAAGTAGCCGTAGGATTCTTGTATCCAGCAGTAGCAGTCCATTTATATGAACCAGTAAACTTCACTTTATAACCGGTTTCTACAACTATGTTTTTATTCGTATTTGCCGAACCCACAGTAGTAGTACCGTCATTCTTATAAATCTACCAACTTGCTGTTATTACAGGTGACACCAGTGGCTGATCTCCGTTAAGAATGCCATTGACCTTATTGTCAGTTGTGCTCAACTTATCGGAAATAGTCTTGTCTTCGCTCTTTATTTTATTCCAAAGAATACCAAGACCTTTTTCGTCTAAAAATTTATTCATTTTAAATCATTTATAAATTTGTCAGATATACTATTTATATCAATAATTCCATTCTGTATCGTTATATTATCTCCGCACTAAACTATTCCCGGTTTATTATCGGTAGCTAAGTCATTAAATGTAATTACATTTTCCAATCCGGATAAATATCTTATATACATTTTAATACTGTTTGCATCCAATAAATCTCCTTTTTCGAATTTAATACTCGGTAAACTTTCGTACTTATCTAACATAATAACCGAAGGAATTTTTGGATAATCAATGTCTTCCAACAATTTAGTTCCAAACAGTTTCGATTTTTTCATTTGTATACCTGTGTAAATTACATAAAATTATTCCATTCAATCTTTATATTCTTACCCATTAAATCAGCTATCCATCTGCAGAATTCGATACCTTCATATCCGTCTATATCATTAGCCACATTCAATGCATATTCTATACACTTGTCCGTATCATTTAACAAATTAGGATAAAAATCTGCACGTGCCATGTTTGCAGTATATGTGATATCATATACATTAGATCTTAAAGGACTGGCATATCCATGCATATTCATATAATTTTCTACAGTATCTTTTGATATCCTATCGTTGGTATTATCTGAATTCTACATTTTAGATATTGCATAATTCATAAGGCTTTCTGTAAAATGATACTTATGTTTCGCAATATAATCTACTGCGTTTTTTATTTCACTTTGTATTCCTACAGAAGGTTCAGATTGAATTTTTTCTCGTGAAGAATCCTCTTCATTATGATGTCTAATTGTTATTACTTTCATGCTTGTATGTATTTAAAAAGTTAGTAAACATGTCTTTCATTTCACTTATAGAGTTTTCAATTTTAGTAAATCTAAGATCTGTTTCTTTCTTTTCCTTATATACAGGATTTAATTCAGAAAGTAATCCATTGGCTTTTTCTAAAATCTACTTCTATTTATCCACAGAAGCCAATAACTATTCAGCATTATTTTTAATAGCTTCTATCTCATGAATAAGTCCTTCTTTGTCTGTAGAAAGAACTATATTCCCAGCATATGTAACGGAAAGATTTTCAGGTATTGTATACGTAGCGATTTTGCCATTACTATCGAGGGTCACATCCACGACAGTTTGTGTATTCATGCCTGGCGTTTTCTACATTATATCCATTCTTGGAAATCCGACAGCTTGAACTTTAGCTTGAGAAATATCTAAAGTCTGCTTATCAAGAACATATACTATATAATTTTGTTTAATGTCTTTAAATAACATAAGCGTTAATTTTACATACGAAAGGGCGGTTTCCCGCCCAATCGTATAATTAATATTATCATGCAGTTGTTGTAGTAGTTGTCTTAAGGGCAGCTATTAATTCAGCATTCTGACGTTGCTGACTTAACTCAAGTCTAGCGTCATTATACCTCTACTGCAGATCAGCAGTCCAATGATTATTTAACGTATCTATAATACGTTGAGTATTATCCTGGCCTGCTCTAATTATGTCACACTTGTCTGTAGCCATTTGATAACCAACAGCTGAGAATCCGCGTTCAAGTCCTGTATTAACAGTATTGATCGCATTTGTCAAAGTATTAGTCTGACCACAAGTAGCCAACTATTGTTCGTAACCCATCTTGATAATGTTCTGCTATGTCTGGCAGCAACAGTTCTGCAAAGCAGATGCAAGATTGGCGTCTCCGAGATTAATCGCATTAATAACGCGCTCTGCAGAGAATCCAACATTGCCTGCTACTTCCTGGACACCTGAACGAACATTGCAAATAGCACTATTGAGAGTATTAAAATCACAATTCAAATTGCTAGCTAACTGGCCAATAGCACAGTTATTGCCTTTAACGGCATCCATAAGCAGATTGCTATTCTGATTATCTGACATTTGATTTCTAAGTGAATCTAACTGGCAGTTGTTTACACCATCATTCCCCCAGAAACCATTGCGGCCAAACATCATAAGAAACACAAGATATATAAATGGATTGTTCATCCAGTTATTCATGCCACCGTTCATCATAGCAGCCATTGCCATTGGATCATTATTGTGCTGGTTAGCTAATGTAGCAATAAGGGCGTCATTATTATCATGACCCGTACAATAAATTTTCTCAAGTGTATCCATAGTTGTAAAATTTAAAAGTAAAACTTATGGAACTAGGACTGGATAAAATCCTAGTCCCGTTAATTAATAAATGCATCAATAGATACAATTGTACTAGGCGGGGTAACGAACCCCGTAAAGCTTACATTAAGACCTAGTTAAGATTGTTTATGCAGTAGTATTTGAATCTTCAAGCGTTTTTACTTTGGCTTCTAATTGCTCGATACGTTTTATCAAAGCAGATATATCTACTTTAGAACCATCTGTAGCCCATACTGTGTTTGCACTTGGATTTGAGAATGCTGTAAGACTTTTAATGCCTGTAATATCAGCTCCGTTACTCTTATTAGTACATTTAATCTAAAACATGTCATTACAAAAACCCATTGTTACGCTATTTCCAATACTATTAGTTGAACTAGGATTACTATAATCCCAAACCGTACCGATCTCAATCGCATGTGTATTCTACGCGCAATTTGATAAACCTGAGGGTGTTAATGCTAAATACGGTTGTACGTATTCACCATTTTTCGTAACCGTAAATGATGAATAAGACATATTCGACCAACATTCATCTGTACTAATAGTATATTCCTTATTATTAATTGTAGTTGTATGATATTTGCCTCTCAGTTCGATACGATTACTAGTACTGTTGAGAGCATCTCCAATAACGAGGTCTTCTCCTTCAACATAATATTTACTAAGATCTGTTTTTTTCGCATACTTTTCTAGATCGGTATTTTTTGCATAGCCCGTAAGATCCACACTATTACCCTAAATCAAATCAGACCTCTTTATTATACTATTATATGTAGCAGTACTAAGTTTAGCAGGTTCGTCAGTAAATGCGGAGCCAATTTTAATCGCCTTAAGTGCAAATAAGTTTGTCAGGTCATATTCGCTAATAACGTCGTCGTTGATTGTAAATAAATCCTTAGATAATGTTATTTTTACAGGTATTGTAATATCTTTACTATCATCATAGGCAACATTAAATACACCTTGTTTAATTACTTTATTATTCGTTACGTAATCAACATTTACTTGATAACCACCGTAAGGCTTACTGGGTCCAAAATATATGTGAAGTACTGTGGCATTACTATTATCGCCGGCACCCCATACGTCTATCCTGTCTCCAATTGTTAATATCTGTTCCTGTGTATCTTTATTATTGATCTGCATATCAACAATTAACGAATCACCGTTCATAAAATCAATATCGACGTCTTTGTGGAAAGGTTTACCCTTCGGTTGAAAATTCTCAATAATTGGCGTAACAACACCTTCTTTAGCGACATCTATTATTTTATCAGCTATCTTATTCTCAACAGCCTTAAATGTATCTTTAGCAAGTAGCACGTCAGATGTACCAAAATCTGTATCATTGCTATCGGCCGGAATAGCGACATTAAGATTGGTCATCTAACCAGTTTGTTCGGAGTTATATTTAGCTCCAGTAATCTATTTTCTTAACATGTTAAATTTAATTAGTTGATTAGTATATATACAAATAAAGGGGTAGCCCTACGTAGGACACCCCCTTCCTCGGATTTTATACCGGTATTATTTATCCGACTCAGAACCGTCTAAATGTTCAGCCGCTTGAACTGGTGCAGTCTCAGTTTCCTGAGATCCTGTTTCCGCGCTAACTTTCTTATCTGAAGAACCATAACCGTCTGTACCACGATCAGATTCTGAAAGATCTTCTGCAAATATAGGTTCTATTTCTGGATAAGGCATTATAATAAGCTGCGCTATTTTTTCGCCAATATTATACAAAGCTGGAATAGAATCGCCACTTGTATTTCTATACTTAACAAGTACCTCTCCACGATAGCCACTGTCTATTACACTAACGCTATTAGTTTGCATTATAGACTTCTTACAGATAGAAGATCTAGGATATATTAAACCTACATAACCATCAGGAATTTCCATTGCCAATCCTGTATGATATACAAGAATGAATTGCCCGCACTCGTTTACTTCACTTTCTATACCGGTACATGTAAGATCAAGCCCGGCGTCTGTTTTATGAGCTTTAGTAGGTAATACTGCTTTATCTGATAACTTCTTAAATTTAACTTCCATCTTATTGTATGTTTATAAAATCTATAAATAAATAATCTTTAGAATCTGATAGCAAATGACGTTCAATATTGCTATGGTTTCTTAGTTTTGCGTATAATATAGGACACAGATCGTCAAGTACTCTTAAGAATTTATTATCACTATTGAACAGTGATGTAGTACTTGAATATTTATCGATAAACTTCGGAACGTCGCTGTTTTTAAAATGATATATGACCGTTTCGTCATATTTACGATATCCTCCAAAGAACTTAATATTCTTATATTTATCTTCAAGTTCACCGCATTTATATATAAACTCGTATTCTTTGTCTAATACTAACGGATCGTGTTTAGCAAATTTATCTTCTTCACATATTACACGAACGTAGCAATCTCCTTGCTTGTTTAGAAAATCAAGCATATTATACAACACAGTCTTAGATGCCCTATAAGCTATTCTACCATGACGTATTTCAAGATTCATATCGTCATCAAACCATATACGTATGTCAAATAATCTAGAGCCAAGTCTGTATTGTTTTTCATAGTCTACAGATTGACATTTAGCTGTAAATCTTAATAATTTACCCCACCATGTTTTAGGTGTTAAATATGTCAATGAATTATGTGTTCCTATATTCATATATTTATATTTTAATTAGTAGCCCATGTAGGTATCGATCCCACTCCTTCGGGGTTAGAGCCCGACGCGCTAGCCAGTACGCAAATGGGCAATATTGTCTCCTTTCTTAAGGGAGACTTCATGTTTAAGCTTCACATGTAAGCTGGGCCTCATTCGTGCCGTTGTCTTCGCAGGACAATTAACCCGATCCTGTGCAATCGGTTTGATTATTTCGTAATCACCGTATAAAATATAAACTATCGTATGTATTTTATAAAAGCAAAAGACTAATCATGGTACGCTATAACAAAGCGTGATTAGTTCTGTTAGTTGGAGTAAAGGAATCGAACCTTTTCTTACGGCCGCTTAGGTTTCATACGTACTACCATTATACTAACTCCAACTCTATTTAATTCAAATAGTCATTATGTATCCCATGTAGGAATCGAACCTACCTATTAGCTTTATATCGCTTGACTCCGCCAGTTGTCTTATGGGACACCTATTAAAAACTCATTAGTATGAAAAAAAAGTTGATGCGTTCTGCCGAGGATTCGAACCTCAGTTAATAGACATTCTGCATGGATACTCTAACGTTTTAACCGACTAAACTACAGAACAAATACAGTGTTTAAGGTACACCGTAAAACCTAGTTTTAGTAACCAACTTATTTCTTATTAGTCATCCAGTTCCAGAAACGTCTAAAAATATTAGGTTTCTTTGTAGACTCTTTAGTATCTACCGGTTTAATTACCGACTCAGTAATGTCCTTAATAAAAGATGTCATTAAGTCAGTGATCTCGATCGTTGCATTGATCGCATTGACCATGCATGCATTATATTCGGTAACATTAATGGGCAAACCGGCCTTTATTTTAGCCTCAGCAAATACATTAAATACATCACATCCATCAATACTATCAGTAAGATCTACTGTGTATTTATAATTAACCTTCTTCATTTTATTATATTTTTATTTAACAACTACATTTCTCACAGGCATCACAACAAGAATATTTAGCCTCGATAAGATTGTCATTATTTTCAGCTTCCTTCTTCTTAATATAAGCAAGCACGTTTTTCTTCCAATCTGTATTCTTTACAATAGCAACCGGAGATTCAATCCAATCCTCATCATAGAATGTTACGATTATATCTCCTTTCTCGGCTTTCTTTATTACCTCAGAATTGCCTTTCTTGTAACGCACTTCTAAATCTTCAGGAGCAATATATATACTGTCAATGCTTATTCTGGAATCTTTAATAGGTTCAATAGTATGTTTATTGTAATCTATTATTACTGGAATTTTATGATATCTTCCGTTGTTCAAAAATGAAAGCGTTTTCATCTGTATTGTTGTTTTTTATTAGTTTTAAATCTGTTCTTCAACTTGAATTTAAATAGAGTATTGAATAATATGTCTTTAGTGTCGTCACTTTTCATAACATCGACAGTTTGTTTAAATGGATGTTTACATACAATACCAACAATCTATTTATCTATATTTAATTCTTCTGATACTTCTTTAATGACGTCTTCTATATCAATCATTTTTTACGGCGACAATATCAAAAGATCTAATTAATCTACTATCTTTAAGTAAATCAAAAGGTACCGTTCTAGTTGTCTTATAAAGAATGATATTACCTGGCTTTATATCAAAAGTAGTATGTCCTTCTTTAAGAGATCGCTCGTATGTATTAGGGATTTTAATAACAACACCTTGTTGATAATCAGATTCTACTTCTTTTACCTCAGTCTTAGGAGTTCCTTCGACGGCTTCTATACCATCTTCGTCCTTGACCGGTTTGTTATTTGGAAGTTCTGTTACTTCCTTTTTTACCATGATCTTATCCAGCGGTTTTACAAGAAAATAGTCGAGGAAAGTATAAGGAATCTTTTCTGCTACACTTTCTGCTAACTGCGATTGATCAATCAAATTATCGTTTTTCATTTTCTAAGGGTCTTAAGGTGATCGAGAGTTTTAATGAGATTCTGAAGTACAGTAGTCTTTTCTACCTTCAAACACTCAGGAGAATTAGCCATGTCTTTGTCTATATTCTTAAGTTCTGTTGAATATGTATTAATCATATTGTCAATCTCATCGAATACGTTTACGAAAGATTTGTCTGTTTTAGCATTTTCAAGAATACCAGCTTTAATCATCTCCTTAGCATAATCTTCAGAAATAGTAAACGCTGAATCCAATGACGAATGATAATCTCCATCAATATCACTAGCACTATTAAACTCATCGTGACTTTCGGCAGTATAAGTGCCATCCTCATTCAGCTCGAATACATCACCGGGAACTAAATGCATAAACGGTTTAATAACATTCAATGTGTTCTTCATGTTTTCTAAGTTTTACGTTTTATGCCGCCTTAACGTACTATTAGTGAAATTTGGTTGCAAATAAAAAATATTTTTGTGATTTTGCAACTTTTTAACAGTTCTTACGTTATATGGGCATAAGAAGGGGGACTATAGGGGGTTAATAAGACTTATATAACTATATAGTCTAATAGATATTATATAACTATATAAAATAATATACATGCAAGATAATATAGAACTTAATGCTATACTATACTATGCTGATCTATTAAGCTTAAAAGAAACTTCTACGCCTGTTACGGACAACTGTAAATGGTATTTTATACACAATACGCCTATAAATAGCGCTTATATAGTAGATAATAAGCCTATATATGACAAAAACAATAAATACTTTATACAAGCTAAAGAAGATTATGCTAAACTTAAAGATAAGTTTTTAGAAGATGGAGTAGAAGATATAATTGGACATATATGTAATTTAGATGCCTTAGGTGTTATAAATGCAGAACAAATGCTAAAGTGTATACATCAGTATAGTTCTAGAAGAGAGCGTGCTTAGTCCTTTAGCAAATACTATAATTGGAAAAATAATCAAGTATATACACACAAAACAATCAATGAAAATGGAGATATAGTAGAATCAGAATGTTCGAGATACGTAGCACATGCTGAACAAAGTAGCAAAAGATAGTAGATTTAAGCGCGCTTTAGAATGGCTTAAAAAAGATTAGAAAATCCGTCTAAAGAACGGATGGTATGATAAAGAATAACGACATGGGAAAGATTTATAAATACGCAAATATATACGATAAGAATTGTACTTCTGACAACTGTAAAGATCACATAATAAGACGTGTAAACGTAAATGGAGTACTTGAGGATTATACTATGGAAGAGCTTGAAAAGCTTGTAGATGACTTAGGTAATGACAAGGATGAAGATGGCAAGATAAAAGATCCCAAGGCATTTAATAATGCTTCTAGTATGCTTTTACAGTATTACGAAAAGTATGGATACCCACATAAGGACGAACTTATAAATGCATTTGGCAAACTTAAGCAACGTCCTATAAATGAGCAAGTTATAGATGCATTAAACGACACATACGATAACTATGAAGAAATTAAAGAAGCCTAATGTTTATTCATATAAATGCGACGTGTATCCTACTAAATTAGATATTATGTTCGATACAAACGCGATAGATTATATGAATGCAACATATGGATGGACTAGAGATTCGGAAGCGGTATTCGTATTAGATGACGGCGATCAATACGGCAGTACATATGATTTATTATATAATAAGAATACATCAGAAAAAACAATATTGGTTGTATTTGATGGCGTTCCTTCTCCACCGCAAATGGCGCATGAAGCATTTCATGTAATGAACGGCATATTGAAGGATGTGGATTTAGAATTTAATTATAGTAAAACGGCTGGTAATGAACACATAGCATATTTAATAGAATGGGCTGTAAAATGCATGTGTGATGCCATAGAAAAAGAAAAGAAATGCAAGAAAAAGAGTTCAAAAATCTCCAAATAAAAGATAAGTTGATATTCAACGGAGGAGATGATCTAAAAATAGACGGATTTACTGATGGAAATACTTACACCGTACTTAATTTTGATGATTACGGAGAGGGTGTAAAAATGATCGATGATTATTCAAATGAAATTATCATGTGTAACTATTATATAAAAACGTATTTTAATAAAAAGCATGATAATGTAAATCATCCTTCACACTACACGTGGTTGAAAGATAAATGTGGCATAGAAGTAATAGATATTACTAGAAATATGGACTTTGATCTAGGTAACGCTATTAAATATATACTCAGAGCTGGTCGCAAACATGAAGATGGGTATGACGACAAAAGTAAGACGATAGAGGATCTTAAAAAGGCAATTTGGTATATAAACGATGAAATAAATATGTTAGAAAATGCTTAATTTAATTATAATTGGAGGATGTTGCGTAGCAGCACTTATATTGGGACTATATTTATTAAATAATAACGACGACTATTTAAACGATCAAATTTAATTATGAGAATAATAGAACAATCTGCATTAATCTGTGATACTAATGGATATACATTGCAGGATGTATATAAAGATATAGAACGTGCAGCAAGAGTATCTTATAAATCTGAAGATAAGATTACAGAAGGTAGTGCTGAAAAAATGGTACAAAGACTCATAAATATGAAGCATTATTCTCCTCTTGAATTTGGAACTGTATATTTGACAACAGATGACTATTATATAGCCGATAAATACGTACACAATAAGTATTCTAGGGTGGCTATAATAGATCATATGGCATATATAACTACAAATTATAGAGTTATTATAGAGAATAACTACAAAGATCATCTTAAATATTTAACATTACCTACTATATTCCATAGTAAACGCATAACAGGTCATTTTATAACAAACAGGGCTGTATCACATGAACTAGTACGCCATAGATCTATGTCATTTATGCAAGAATCACAACGATACGTAGCATATGATAAAGGGAAGTTCGGAAGTGAAATAACGTTCATAAAGCCAGCATGGAATCAAACAAAAGAAGAAAGGGATCTTACCAACGCCGTGCTGTCTAATATAAATGATGCATATATGAAACTGCGTGAGTTAGGACTTAAACCTCAACAAGCTAGACAAATACTCCCTAATGCTACTAAAACGGAGCTTTATATGTGTGGATTTGAAGATGATTGGGAGCATTTCTTTGATCTTAGAGATAAAGATTCAGTAGATCCACAAATGTACTCATTAATGCATCCATTACATGAAGATTATATAGCATACACAAACAGTTTGAATGACAATTTGACTGAATCAGAAATAACAATACTTAGACATTCATGAAAAGAAAATTAAGCGTAGAAGAGCGTTCTCGAATGGAGGATCTCCTTATAGAAGCAAAAAAGAGAAACGAGACGTACGTATCTAATATAATTCAGCTAGCATTAGATATGGACGATAAGGGTAAATATGATAAATTTATAGAAGTATTTAGTGAACCTAAATAATGCATGTAATCCGGGGTCAAAAGCTCCGGATTTTTTTTTGTAATTTTTTATTTTATGTGTATGAAAATGTGAAATATGTATGTAAACGAGAAATACTCCCTATAACAGTCCCCGGTCCATTACGCTCAGCCAAGGTCCCCCGCCCATAATCAAGCCAAATGGTCGTCTTTAATCAACTGGATTAAAACTAAATATATGAAAAAGATTACATTGTTTGTTTGTCCAATGGCTCTATACGTGCTGTGGATGATTAGTTATGAACTACACTGTGCTCTAATCACAGTAACTCTTGCTATTCTTACAATACTTGCTATATTCTATAGCTGTATTCGTGACTAACACCTAAATCAAGACTAATGGGATATACATTGTATCCCATTAGTTTTAAACGTTCCACACATATGCCTTCTTTAATACATTGCATAACTAAAACATACAACTATGGATAAAGTACAGATGAAGCCGATTGAGGTTTGGCGTATCGGTATACAAAACAACGCCAAGAATAACTACACATGGTCGTGGTCTCCTGATTTTCCGTCATTCGACGATATAATCGCAACATACCATGATTGGCTTATTGCCAACCCTATGCGACGCATACAATTCCGCAAAGAAATTAAATATGTGCCAGCATAACTAACTGAGCATTGGTGCAGCAAATGCTGCATCTTTGCTCTTAAACGCTCCATACTACGTCTCCTTTAGTGACATGCAACAAACAATATAAACTATGAAAAGAACAATTATCATATTATTGGCATTTGCCATTCTTGGCACTATTGTGTTAGTAAAAATTCATCGTGATTACCAGCGCATTGTTGTCCTCGAAAGAATAAACGAATTGTCGACAATCATTATGAACCGTAACGACGTCTATGACATGGACGGTTCTGATGAAATGAGCGAATTGCTCGAACTCGAAGATTACATTGATAAATCACGTGCAAACCGTTAGACTACAAGTTCATATCCATACAACGTGGGTATGGACTGTAGTATCTCCCTAACCACAGAATGGTAGTTCTTACGCTACATTTTCGCTCTTAAACTTTCCATACTTCGTCTTCTTTAGAAACTTGCATAAACACATTAATGTTTGTGTCACCTTGCTATGGGTGTATATGATTGCAGATGAGTTCACTCTCCTACTACATTTCGTAGTATTGACAAAACTCACAACTCCTATTCGTATTAATATATAGCCCTTTGTTTGAATAACTCTAAAATCAAACATATATGAACATTATTTCAGGAAGAGCGCTTTCAGTGTACAACACTGTCGCACTCACACTCGGACAGGCCAAAAAGCCAAATCGTGATGGTAAAATTTCGCGCTTTGTAGTTATTTCAATGAAGGATTCATATTCTCCATTGAGCAAAACACGTCGAACTATCATCTTCGATGATGACTACATCGGCCTCGTTGACACACTTGCTAAGTATGTCGACAAATCTATTGTTGACCCTCACGGAGGTCAAGTAATTTCCCTGGCGGCATTTAAAGCGTCTCCAGATGCTGCCTTGTATCCTATATTGGAATGGCCCGGTATGATGCCTGTAGTACTACCTCTTCGTAAAGGCATGTGCTATGCAAATAGTATTGATGGGCAACGTGTTGTTGACAAGACAGGAGCTCCGGTCAAAAAAGACCATGTGACCGTAATGGTTCAAGTACGTTACATTCGCGAAGGTGCTGACCGTCCTACCTATGTTGATGGCTGGGACGACATAACACAGCTGAATAACATCGAATCACGATTTTATCGTGAGCCAGTTGTTCAAACAGCAAACGTCGAAGATGACGACCCAATTCCATTGCAGCCTGCACCTGCACAGCCAACCCAACAACCTGCACAGCAAGCTACACAAGCTGCACAGCCAAC
>ERZ808275.31-NODE-31-length-103233-cov-19.433145_pt1 | contig 103233 bp, 82 predicted proteins | sample MGYA00520894_ERZ808275 | MGnify/ENA primary metagenome ERZ808275 (study PRJEB31516, sample SAMN03275598) | gut metagenome | biome: mammalia-associated habitat; material: feces | host: Papio cynocephalus | place: Kenya | collected 2012-08-03 ... | reverse complement strand
GCGCGTCTACAAAAGTTTCAACAGAAAAAGTTTTTTCAGATGAAAAAGAACTTATTGCGTCAGGCAATGCGTTGGATTACAAAATCGGAAAGCAGCTTAAAAACGAAAATCTTTCTGAAACGAGCAGTCAAGTTTCTGTTGAATATTCTGAAACTCCAGTTCCGGCAAATGTCTATAAACTGTCTTTGGAAAATGGCGCTTACGATTTTACATTGAAGTCAATTCCAACAGGACTTATGAGCGCAAACGAAGAAAAAAAGAGCGCAATGATTCCAGAAATTCTTCTATATGATGAAAACTTTAATCTTATTGAAAATGAAAATTTGAAAGGAAATGCAGTTCCGCCATCTACTTTCGAGCCGTTCTTGTTCATGGTTACAACGCAGTGGAACATTGCAGAAACAGGAACTTATTATCTTGTTGTAAAAGCAGATATGTCGTCTGAGCAGGGACTTACTTTAGAAGTGTTTTACAATAACCTCGTTGCAACACATACAGCACTGCACAACTTCCGTCGCGTTCCTTATGGAAAATACAAACTGCTGATAGAAAAAATGTAAGGATTATTTTTGCATTTTACAAAATAAAACAACAAATGAACTGCTGCAAGATTTTTTGCGGCAGTTTTTTTTGTTTAAATACAAACCTTGCCAATTCGGTGTGTTCCAACCATTTTAAAATCGTGATATAATGACCCATATGGAAAACGAAAAAATAAAAGAAATGCTATTGGACATTGAGCCTTCGCAATTAGATTTTTCAGTCATTCAAACAGGAAAAGAAAGCAAGCGGGTAAATGGATTTTACATGCCAGATACTCACGAAATATATTTGCACAATAAAAATTTTAAGACAGAAAACGAGCTTGTTTACACAGCCGTTCACGAATACACTCACCATTTGTGTTCCGAAGAATTATTGAACAACACCGGCAGCGCAAATCACGTGTACAATGCAAAAGTCCACACACAAGCGTTTTGGGCAAAATTCGACAATTTGATTTCTATAGCAGAAAGCAAAGGATATTACAAACTTTCTATAGACGAAAATCCTGAATTAAAAGAGCTTACAGAAAAAATTCGCAAAGACTACGTAGAAGCAAACGGAAAATTAATGCAAGAGCTAGGCAAACTGCTTATACGTGCCCACGAACTTTGCAAAGAAGCAAACATACGCTACGAAGATTACATCGACAGAGTTTTGCAATTGCCACGAAACAGCGAAAAAGAAATTCGAAGGGTTGGCAACAGCAATGTAAACCCGGCGATTGGATTTGACAACATGAAAGTTGTAGCCTGCGTAAAGAAAAAGGATGAGCGGGAAGCCGCCGAACAGGAATTTTTAAAAGGAAAAAGCCCTGCCAGCGTAAGAGAAATGATGAAGCAAAGGGCTAGCGAAGCAAAAAAAGCAGATCCTTTAGAAAAATTAAACAAAGAAAAATCTAGGCTAGAAAAAACTATTGCCCAATTGACACAACGGCTTGAATTTGTGGAGGAAGCAATTGCAAATCTGTAAAAAGATTCTTTTTTGTTCTGCAGCAATTACCGTGCTGATGGCTAGTGCAATTGCACAAGATTCTAAGAACTCTCAAAATTCACAAGCCTCTATGCCGCAAGTAAAAATGCCAGAAATGCCGTCAATTTCAACAAGCCTGCAAATGCCTCGAATTTCAGCGCCTGCAATTGGTGGAAAATTTTACACGCCTGGAGATTTTTTTTCAGAAAAACCAGCGCAAAGCAATTCAAGTTCAAAAGAACAGCTTCAAAACTCAGCTTTAGAAACAAACAAAGGCAACAGCCAAGCTGGCAGCTCAAATTCAAGCTCTAGGACAGCAAGAATTGTTTCTAGTTTACTAGGCTCGCCTTCATCTCTTTTAAATTCCTCTAGCGTAACGGCTATGGATATTTCAAACCTGAGCAGCAGAAATCTGCTAGGAAGTCTTTACAATCTTAATGAAGATTTTTCAGGCCTTAACAACGAACAAAACACGCAAGTTCTGCTTGCTGAAATTTTAACTCAGCTAGAAGAAATTAAAAAACAGCAGGATTTAACAAAAACTTCCGCTAGAGCAGCCGAAAATCAAGAAAAAAATCCAAAAATTTTGAGATTTACAATAAACGGAAGCGACATTCTTAGCACTTGCAGAACAATTTTTTTTAGCAAAAAAGAAAACGACGGAACTTTTTTACTTACTGCCGACCGAAAATACGATTTTAATTCTCAAAGCCGCGACGAGACTTTTTATCTTCTTTTCAAGTCTGACGGAAACTCAGGTTCTATGGCAGGCTACAACGTGCAAGCTAAGGTTGTTCAAGACAACATAAACAAAGAATCCCCTATTTACAAACTTTCCAACCAGACTTCTCTTCACGCTGAAAAAATAGGAAATCTGGTTTCATTAAAACAGAACTCCGCAGAGCTCAGCTTAGATTTACTTTTGGACATTGGCGACTAATATGACAGAAAAACTTTTGCAAGGACTCTTAAAATTAGATTTTACACAGGAACAATGCAGCACGCTAGTTCCTAAAATGGAAAAGTATACAAACGAAATTATTCTTTTTAATTCTGCATACAATTTAACAAACACAAGCGATTTTGACGAAATTGCAGTAAATCACATTTTAGACAGCCTTTCTGGAACTAAAATAATAAAAAAATTAGCAGAAAGTATAGTTCTGAAAGGAACAGAACTTTCAGAGCTTAAAATTGCTGATATTGGAAGCGGCGGCGGACTTCCTGGCATTCCCTTGGCCGCCGCAATGCCGCAATTCAATTTTACGCTGGTTGAACGCATGGACAAAAGATGCGCATTTCTTGAAAACTGCGCTGCTATTCTGGGACTAAAAAACGTAACCGTAATGAAAAGCGAAGCTGAAAAAGTTCGCGCAGAAAGTTTTCATATAGCAACTTTTAGAGCCTTTAGACCTTTAGACAAAAAAATGACAAAGACGCTCCTTTCATTAACAAAAAAAGGAGGATTTCTTACAGCATACAAGGCAAGGTTTTCCAACATAACAGAAGAAATGAATTCTATAAAGGAATTAGTTGAAAAATACAGAGTCGAACCTCTCTTTGTTCCTTTTTTAACAGATTCTGCAAACAAAAAAGAATCCCGCGAAAGAAATCTTGTAATAATTCCTGTAAACTAAAAAAGACAAAAATTAAGTTTTATAATCTAGCTGAAATTCTTTCAAAAAAAACTTGTTTTTTAGAGTATTTTCTAGTGTATACTGTCAATACGCTTTAAAACTGAAACAAGCTTGTTTTTTTCAATAAGGTCAATTGGCCGTCCTTCCACATACTTTTTTGCTTCGTCAGTAAAAGAGCCGGCTGTTACGCAAAAACCTCTTTCGCACTTTAAATCCCGCAGCTTTGAATGAAAATCTCTTATATAAAGCTCACCTATTGAGCCAGTGCTTCTGAAAAATCTAAACAATTCTGTATCTTGCCACTTAGCGCTTTCAACTTCACACAAAACTTCAATGCTTTCAGCAGCAACAGAAATATCTTCTATTTTTACATAGGAATCTGTGTAGTATGATGTAACAAATTTTCTACAAAGAGCAACAAACTCGCTAGTTCCGCTCATAAGATAAGCCTGAAGATTTGAATTCTGATTCAATTCTTGATAACGCTGCACAAGGGCATTTACATCTTTGTAAGACGGAGTAACCGTCTGAATCTGCTTTAAGTAATACAATGCTTTGGAAATATTGTGCATTGCCAAATAACTCTGCGCAAGTTTATAATATATAGAAAGCTTTGTTTCCGGCGGAACGGCTTCTAGTTTTAAAGCAATTTCATAATCCTGAATAGCCTTGTCATACTGCTTAAGCCTATCGTGGTAAGAACCTGCAGAGATACAAGCCTGCGGTCCAAAAACAGGGTCCGGCCTTAAATGCATAAAAATCTTTAAAGCTCTGTCGCCCATTCCAGATTCTTCCATAGCAGAAGCCATAAAAAACAAGGCTTCCTTGTTTTCCGGATTGTTTTCTATAACTTTCTTAAGATAAGGCAAGCTTTCCCTGTACTTTTTTGTTTGATACATTGAATATGCCAAGAACTTCATGGTTTCAGAACTTTCTGGATTTGTAGAAAGAGCTCTTTTTAAGCAAAGGATAGCCTTTTCATACTCTTTTTTTTGATACATCAGTTCGCCCAAACAAAGGTTGCCTTCAAAAATCTTAGGGTCTATTTTCAGCGCAGAAGTAAGCCCTTTATAGGCATCTTCCATTTTATTCATCTTAAACGAGCAAACGCCATATCTTAAAGATGCTTTTTTTTGGTCTATTTCCACATGCATGCTAATTAAATTGTATAACGTCGTATAAATTGGATAAGCTTTTTCGTAATTGTCCGCCCCCCAATACACATCTCCAAGAGTAATTAACGCAGGAACATTGTGCGGGTCATGAGAAAGTTTTTTTACACACTCTTTTATAATTGCGCTTTCGTTTTTGTGATGTTTCTTCTTTGAATTCGGGCTGCTAATTTCTCCATCCTTTTTAGACGCAATTGACATCAAAACAATGAGTAAAACCGAACCACATATAACAGCAATAAGAATAGGTATAATCATTTTAGCCTTCTTTACATTCCTGTACAAATTCTGCAATTCTTTCCATGGCGATTTTTATTTTATCTACAGCAGTTGCATAGCAGCAACGAATTCTGCCTTCTCCGCCAAGACCAAACACGTTGCCAGGAACTACTGCAACATTGTGCTTTTTAAAAAGCTGTGTTGCAAATTCTTCACTGGAAAGCCCCGTAGAAGTTATATCTGGGAACATATAAAAAGCGCCGGCTGGCTCAGGGACATCCAAACCCATCTGCAAAAATTTTTCTTCCATAAGGTTTCTGCGCTGCTGATAACTAAGCCGCATTTTTTCAACATCTTTCCAACCGTTTTTTAGACCTTCTACAGCAGCATACTGACTAAAAATTGGAGCGCAAATCGTGTTGTAACCGTGAAGTTTTACTACCTGCGCCAAAACTTCTGCCGGAGCTGCGATATAACCGATTCTCCAACCGGTCATAGCGAACGACTTTGAAAAGCCGTTCAGGATAATTGTATAGTCTTTCATTCCGGGAAAACTTCCAATTGAAGCGTGCTTTACACCGTCGTAAACAAGCTCGCAATAAATTTCATCGGAAATCACCCAAAGCTGGTTCTTTTTTACAACCTCTGCAATTTTCTCAAGCTCGCTGGCAGGAACAACCGTTCCTGTAGGATTGTTTGGAGAGCAAAGCATAACTGCTTTAGTTTTTGCAGTAACAGCCTTTTCTATTTGGCTGGCAGTCGGATAAAAGCCATTTACGCTAGTATCAATAGGAACCACGGTCGCCCCGCAAAGATTTGCAAGCGGCGTATAATTCACATAGCACGGCTGGCAGACAAGAATTTCATCACCTGGATTTAAAATAGTTCTTAAAACAGCATCTACACCTTCGCTAGCTCCAACCGTAACTAAAACTTCGTTATTCGGATTATAGAACAGACCGTAGCGTTCCATATAGCGAACAATTTCTTCCCTTAGTTCTAAAAGTCCCCAGTTGCTAGTATAAGAAGTATGTCCTTTTTCCAAGTGATAAAAAGCTTCTTCCCTGATTCCCCAAGGAGTTGGAAAATCAGGCTCGCCTACAGAAAGGCTTATAACATCGTCATGTCCTATAAGCATTTCAAAAAATTTTCGTATTCCGCTAGGAGCAGTTGCCACCATAGCAGAACTAAATCTATCTTTGCGTGTATTCAAAATATTCTCCAAAAATAATAATACCAAACAATTATGCCATTGCGCCTTCGCGGCGGTCTCGGTCATCTTCAACGTAAACAATATCGTTTTCTTTGTAAGTTTTTAAAATAAAACTTGTTTTTGTAGAGCGAACGCCTTCTAAAGTCGCCAGCTTGCTAGAAACAAAAAATGCGACTTCTTGCAAGCTGTCGCCTTCTACTACAACTTTAAAATCGTAGCCTCCACTCATAAGGTAAAGCGACTTAACTTGCGGAAAGCGATATATTCTATCTGCAAGAGCATCAAACCCCTGCCCTCGTTCCGGCGTTACTTGGATTTGAATTTCCGCGCTGACTTTTGCTTTTGCCTCTCCGCTTTTTTCTGGATTTACAATCGCCGCGTATTTTAAAATAATTCCATCATCTTCTAGCTTTTTTATTATCGCCGCCACTTCCTGAACAGATTTTTTTGTCATTAATGCAATATCTTCCACAGAAAGCCGAGCGTTTTGTCGCAACAAATCAAGAATTTCTTCCATAAAAATACCTCTTAGCACGCGATTTATTATTCCTTTCATAGTATAAAGTTTTTTACATTTTTTCAACGCTACATTGAATTTATCTACCTTCTTCAATATAATTCAAACAAAGTTGGGGATGTCAAAAAAAATGCGCCTCACTGTAGTCTTGCGATTTTCGCCACTTTTAGCGGGGAAAATCCGCAACGCGCCAAACTAAAAAAGATTGCAATATAGGAAAATCAAATGGAAAAACTAAAAATTCTTTTAGCAAAAGGCAGAATTTATGAATCGGTATACGAACTTTTAAGCGATGTAGGGATTTCAATTCATCTGCCGGACAGAACTTACTTTCCTACAACAAACCAAGAAGATTTAGCTTTTCAAGTTGTAAAACCGCAAATTACAAGCGCGCTTTTGGCGGAAAACAAAGCAGATGTCGGTTTTTCTGGCAAAGACTGGGTTTACGAAAACGGCGTAGAAAACAAAGTTGTAGAAATAATGGACTTAGGCTTTGACCCTGTCCGAATAGTCGCAGCGATTCCAGAAACAAAAGATTTTTCAAAGCTTTTAGAAAATCCTGTAACAATTGCTACAGAATATCAGTCTTTGAGTAAAAAATGGATTGATTCAAAAAAAATTGACGGAAAAATTTTTAGAACCTGGGGAACATCAGAAGGTTTTGTTCAAGACAGCGAAGATGCTCTAGCTCAAATTCTAATTGACAACACTTCAACGGGTTCTTCTTTGAAAGCAAACAGGCTGAAAATTGTAGACACGCTTATGGAATCTTCTACAAGAATGTACGCTTCTAAAGAGGCTATGGAAGTTCCAGAAAAAAAGCAAAAAATCCTTGAATTAAAAATGCTTTTCGAAGCTGTTCTGGCAGCACGCTCAAGGGTCATGCTTGAAATGAACGTTTCTAAAGACAACTTTGAAAATCTTATAAAAGCAATTCCTTCCATGAAAAGCCCTACAGTATCTCCGCTGTTTGGAAATGACGGTTACGCTGTAAAAATAGCAGTAAAAAAGAGCGAAGTTCCAATTCTGCTGCCAAAACTTCAGCAGCTAGGAGCAACAGATATTCTTGAATATGAGCTTAGAAAAGTAATGCTCTAAAACTCTTTTTTATCAGAGGAAACAAATGAGAATTGCAAACGTAGAACGAAAAACTAGCGAGACCAATATAAACCTTACGCTAAACCTTGACGGAACTGGAAAATGCAGCGTAAAAAATCCAATTGGATTTTTTGACCACATGCTAAAAAGTTTTTGCAAGCACGGAATGTTCGATTTAGACGGGACACTTGAAGGCGACTTGCAAGTTGACCAGCACCACCTCTTGGAAGATACAGGCATCGTGCTCGGGCAATGCTTTGCCAAAGCTTTAGGCGACTGCGCAGGAATTTACAGGACAGGATGCTTTATCTATCCAATGGACGAATCTCTTTTACAGGCTGCGGTAGACTTTGGCGGCAGGCCTTACTTGTTTTGCAACGCGCAACTTACTAACATTCCTCTAGTTTCAATTGGGCAAGACGGAAAAGAATCTAGTTTCCAGACAGACTGCTTTGAGGACTTCTGGCAAGGATTTGTAAACGGGGCAAAATGCAATCTTCACCTAGATACTATAAGGGGCAGAAGCGACCACCACAAAATGGAGGGTCTTTTTAAAGCCTGCGCTAGAGCTATCCGGAGCGCTGTTGAACTAGACGCGCGGCGCAATGGCGAAATTCCAAGCACAAAAGGAGCTATTGGCAACTAAATATAGCTTTTCATTGACTTTTATGGGAGGTTTTACATGGAAAACGGTATAAATAAAATCAGCGTTTATGGGGATTCGATTCTAAAAGGAGCTGTAACAGGTACCGGAAGCGGCAATATGTTCGACATCATTGCCGAAAACAGCCTTTCCTTAGCTAGCAAAAAACTAGGTTTTGAACTAAACAATCAAAGCGTTTTTGGCAATATAATTACAAAAGCACAAAGAAAACTAAACAAAGAGATAGAAAAAGGAACTGCAGGAGATGCTGCCATTATCGAAAGCGGCGGCAACGATTGCGATTACGACTGGTCGCCAATATGCCTTTGTCCAAACGAAGAACATTCTCAAAGAGTTCCTCTTGAAGAGTTTATAAACATTCTTGACCAAATGGTAAGAAGTTGCCGCGCAAACAAAATAACGCCGATTTTAATGAGTATGCCTCCTTTAGTAGGCGACCGCTGGTTTAATCACATCTGCAAAAACTATGACGAAAACGCTGTAAAAGAATTTACGAAAAACATTCCAGATGTGCTTTACCGCAACCACGAAATTTACAACATGCACATAGTAAAGTACGCTTTTAAAAACAACGTGCAGCTTGTAGATATGCGCCTTGCAATGCTAGAAACGTCTGACTACAGAAACCTGATGTGCATGGATGGCATTCACCCGAACCAAGAAGGATATAAATTTATGGCTTCCGTTTGGGAAAAAGAATTGCCCCTTATAAAAAAAGAAGAATAGCCTAAAAAAGCTCGTAAGTTTCATCATATTTTACAACGGTAACATTTTTATAGCCATGTTCCTTAAGATACTGAGTAAAAAAATCTTGCGAATCCTTTTCGCCATGAACCATAAAAATATTCTTTAAACGGCTAGTATCTATAGAATCAAGCCATTGCGTCATCTCTTCATAGTCAGCATGGGCGCTAAACGCATTAATCTGTTCAACTTTTGCATTTACGTGATACCAATCCCCTAAAATCTTAACTTCTTTTTCTCCATCTCGAATTCTGCGTCCCAGCGTATTTTCTGCCATATACCCAACAATTAAGACAGTGTTTCGTTCATCGCCAATATCGTTCGCAAGATGATACAAAACCCGCCCGGCTTCGCACATTCCATCCGCGCTAATAATAATCATAGGCCCTTCCTTTTTGTTCAAAGCCTTTGATTCTTCAACGCTTGTTGTAAACGAAAGAGAGCCAAATCCAAAAGGATTTTTATGATGCTTTAAAAAGGCTTCGTTCACGCTTTCGTCGTAACATTCAGGATGAACGCGGAAAACACTAGTTGCATTTGCAGCCATTGGAGAATCAACATAAATTGGCACAACGGGTATTTTCTTTTTATCTGTAAGCAAGTGCAAGTAGTAGACAAGCTCTTGAACCCGCTCTATTGCAAACGAAGGAATTATAATCTTTCCTTTTTTTGCGCAGGCTTCTCTAACAATTCGCTGCAACTCTTTCATTGCAAATTCCCGGTCCTCATGCTTACGATTTCCGTAAGTGCTTTCAAGGACAATGTAATCTGGAGCTGGCATATCAATTGCAGGAGGGCGTATAATAGGTTTTTCTTTTCGTCCAATATCTCCTGTAAAAAGGATTCTGGTTTCTGTATCCCCTGTAGAATGTTGATACGGAACTGTAAATTCCCTGTGCATTCCACGAATCGTAACATAAGCAAAAGCAGAGCCTAAAATATGGCCTGCGTCAAAAAATTCCAATTGAACATCTGGAGCAATGTACATTTTTCTGTTGTATGAAAGACTTATAATCTGGTTTGCAGTTTTTACAACATCATCTTCATTAAACAAAGGTCTCCAAACAAATTTTTCACCTTTCTTCTTTGCCTGCTTTGCAAGGAACTCCGCGTCTCTAGCTTGAATTCTAGCGCTATCCATCATTACAAGGTTTGCAATGTCCCGAGTTGCTGGCGTTGCGTAAATATTTCCTTTATAACCCTTTTTCGTAAGAACTGGAAGAAGTCCGCAGTGATCGTAATGACCGTGCGTAAGGATTACAGATTCTATTTTATCAGCAGCAATATCAAAGTCACGGTTTTTTTCATCGCTTAATTTTCGCTTGCCTTGAAAAGCTCCGCAGTCAACCATAAAAGACCGGCCATCTATTTCAAAAATATGCTTTGAGCCTGTAACTTCCTGCGCGGCTCCCAAAGAATACAAACTAATTCCCATTTGCAGCTCCCTTGATGTTGTTTTAGGAAAAAACTGTTCTGCACGGTTTGCCGTGCTTATGCAGTTCCACTTTAGTTTTTATTTTATCACGCTTGTGGCAATTAACAAGAAAAAAACATCTCTTGTATTTAGACTTTTTGAATGGTATTATAATAAATCCTAGTAAATTTGATTTAGAAGGCTGAAAATCGAGCTTTATTTAACATAGATTAGAAAACTGCAGGGGTCTTATGTATTCACGAATATTAGAACATGCACCTGAGCGCATAATACAAAACGGAAAAATAAATTTCGGCACATTTTATGGAAGCCCTAAAAAAATAGACATAAGGGGTGTAAAAGCACCTTTCGCAGGAATTCCTACTTGGCGTTTTTTTTCTAATTTCAGAATAAAAAGCCGGATATTCTTTGTATTCTCGAACGAGCATTACCTTGGGATGGTAGAATTCTTTGACGACAAAGCGTTTGGCATCGCTGAAGTCATTTTTTGGGACAAAAGAACAGGTCAAAAGTATGCGTACCATTCTTTTATGGGACCTAGACGTCGTTTTGTTCCAACAAACACCCAGATTGCAGCCTGCAACACTTTTGGCAAAAACAGAAACATAAAAATCAGCTGGAACAAAAACCACAACTCTATTTCTATGACATTTTTTGTCAAAGGCGACAAATTTAGGCCGTTCGCAAAAGCTAGATTTAATACATTTTTTCCATCAGACGAAAAAAGCGAATTTCTTACAGTTACTCCTGCCCCTACAACACAGCGTTGCAGCGCGACCTGGTCTGTTCCTTTAAGAGTTGAAGGCGGTATTCAGCTTGGCAAAACAAAAAAAAGCATTAATCCAATAGCGCAAGAAAAAGGACTTGGATTAATGCTCCTGAATAGAATTTATTTAAAATTTCATTCAACTAGCGAAGTCATGTTCGGACTGGCAAAGCAAAATGAAAAAAACATTATCTTTCATTTTTCAACGGACAATCAGGAATCGCTTGATTCAGACCAGTACAACAACAATATGCTTTCTGTAAACGAACAAATAACTGCAATGCCTCCCGTATGCATAACACATCCATTTGGAATTGAAAAAAAATGGATTGTTCAAGATACAGAAAGCATGGTTGACCTTTCCTTTACACCGATTTCTGTTGCAAACAGAACCTTAAACATAATCTTTATGAGAAATACTTATTCAAAAATATATGGAACATTTGACGGAGTTTTAATGACAAAAAACGGAGAAAAAATTGTTCTAAAAAACTGTCCAGGTATTGTAAAGAAAAACCTGCTCAGATTGTAATTTTATTCTTCCACGAGGTAAAAACTATGACAGATGAAAATAAAAAACCAATTCAAGCAGATTGGGAGCCGGGAACATTAGACAAAACTCGACAAGCAATAGGAAAGATTGATCCAATAGAAGCTGAGGCAATGGCGCAAAAACTTGGCGGAAAAGTTATGTACGAACGTTCTTCTTCAGCTTCTCAGAATTCTTCCAGCCAGCCGAACAAAAATGGAAGAATTATCCGCAATCAGACTTCAAATTCTTCGCCAAAACCTCAGGAAACTACGCAAAAAGCTACACCCTCAAAAGGAAGAAACAAGCAGGAAGAGCTTATTCAGATTCCTGCAAAACTGAGCACTCAAATTGACCATTTAATGATGAGTTCAGAGTATGAAATAAAACCAAACTATGGAATCTTTAATTTTATAAAGTATTTTCAAAACAAAGGACACGAGCAAGTCATTACAGAATTCTGCACTGTAACTTTAAAACATCACATAGAAAATCTTCAGTCGTTTATAACCGTAATTAAGACGCTTATTCAAATTGCGCCTTCATCTTATAAAACAAAAATTGCAAACAGCAACGAACCTAAATTTAAATTTCTTAGAATGGTTGCCGGCTGGAATATGCAAGGCATAAAGCTTGCCCACATAGAGCTGCAAGATTTGCCCCAACCCTATTATGTGCAAGACCTTATTCCTTACGTAAAAGCTACATACCGCCTTTTAATTCAAGTTTACTACTACGGCGAAAATAAAATTCCAAAGCTTATAAAAGAAATTTATACAGACGAAAACAGCTACCAAGACGCGCCTCACGAAAAATTAAGTTTATTTGCAAAGGAAGCCATTACATCCTGGCTCTACATACAAAACGAAATTGTAAAAAAACTATATCCGCTGTTAATGAGAATGTGTTCAGACACTTTTGAATCTTATCCAGATTTTTTTAGAGTAAAAGTGGCAGAAATTTTAAAATTTGTAGGATTACACAAATACGACCTTCTTTTGCCAGAAAAACCAAAAGATGAAAACGGCGCAGAAAAAGTCCAGGACGAAAATTCCAAGCCAAAAGCGCCTGCCCGCCCAACAAGAGGAATGAAAGATTCTGTTGTAGTAACAGGCTTAAGCCTTTTAGAGCAATTATTTCCTCAGGCAGGATTTAAGAATCTTGAAAATCATCCGGATATGTTTCCATACTTTCAACCGCTTTACAAATTTGCAGACGGATTCAATGTCCTTAGCCCGGAAAACCCATTGCAAGTCACCGTTGTTCTTCTAAAAATCGTAGAAGACTTGTTCCAAGGATGTAGAAATATTGTTTTTTCTGAACAAGTTCTTTCAAATTCGTCTTCAAAAATAACAGACAACATTGCGAATGTTCTTGAAGAGTGGGCAAATTACCGCGAAACATATTTTGAACGTTTTTATTGCGAGCCGCTGAACGATTTTGTAAACCAGGCTTATTCGCAGGAAGATTTTGAAAACACTCAGTACGGAAGAAAGCTGCTTACAAACATAATGTGGCAAACTCAGTACCTTTTTCTGCCAAACTTTAAGTTTGACCAGCTGACTTTGGAGCGTCCTGCAAACGAAGGAAAACTAATGCCTCTTGGCACGCGCACAGATTTTATTCGAAAATTTCTTACAGAAGTTGTTGCCCAATGCGATGCCGCATCTTCAACAAGAGGACCTGTTTCAAAAGTTCAAAATCCATGGGAACACTACCGTTTTGACATCCAAAACGAAGTTTCAAAAAGGCTGGACATTCTTTTAGGGGCGAAAAACACTAGCCCAACTACAAATGCGAACAATGCAAATCTATTAAAGTATACGCTCTGCATTATTTCTGTTCTTGACTGGTGGATAAACAACCCAGACAGCCCAGCATACACAACATCGCCAAGACATATATATAGAATCAGCGAAGTTGACGGGCGGCCTAAGTTCAGCGTTCCGGAAAGAACCGACCAAAACCATCTGTTTGTAGAGCAAATAAAAGCTGCAATGCAAGCAAAAAAATAGATTTTAATTTTCTATAGATTTTTGGCTCTAGCCTGAAAATTACAGAAAAGAAACCTTCGGGACAACCCATACTTATTTTTTGGAGAAAATATGTGCAAAAACATCAACGTTCCTGAAATATTTGGAAAAAACGTTTTTAATCAGCAGGTTATGAAACAACTGTTGACTACAGACACTTTTGAATCATTAAAGCATACGATGGAAGAAGGAACTCCTCTTAATCTTGACGTAGCCAACCAAGTTGCAGACGCAATGAAGCAGTGGGCCATTTCAAAAGGAGCAACCCACTACACGCATTGGTTTCAGCCGCTTACTGGCATTACAGCAGAAAAACACGACAGTTTTATAACTCCCACATCGGAAGGCCGTGTTATAATGAGTTTTTCAGGAAAAGAGCTTATAAAAGGAGAACCAGACGCCTCTTCTTTTCCAAGCGGCGGGCTTAGAGCGACTTTTGAAGCGAGAGGTTACACGGTTTGGGACCCTACTTCCTATCCTTTTGTAAAAGACCATTCATTATGCATTCCTACTTCATTTTGCGCATATACTGGAGAAGCCCTTGACAAAAAGACTCCTCTTTTGCGTTCCATGGAAACTCTAAACGAACAGGCGCTCCGAATTTTGCGTCTTTTTGGCTCAAATGCAAAGCACGTTACAACCACAATGGGACCGGAACAGGAATATTTCCTTGTAGACGAAAAAATGTGGCAGCAGCGCAAAGACCTTAGAATGACTGGAAGAACTCTTTTCGGGGCAAAACCTTGCAAAGGACAAGAAATGGATGACCAGTATTTTGCGGCAATTAAACCTAGAATCGTAGAATACATGGAAGATTTGAACCAAGAGCTTTGGAGCTTAGGTATATATGCAAAAACCGAGCACAACGAAGCCGCACCTGCCCAGCATGAAATGGCTCCGATTTTTACAACCAGCAACCTCGCCTCTGACCAGAACCAGCTGACAATGGAAATAATGAAAAAAGTTGCAAGGCGGCACGGAATGGTTTGCCTTCTTCACGAAAAACCATTTGCAGGCGTAAACGGAAGCGGCAAGCACAACAATTGGTCAATTGCAACCGACGAAGGCGAAAATCTTTTCGCCCCAGGAAAAACTCCTCGCGAGAATGCCCAGTTTCTTTTGTTCCTTACAGCAGTTCTAAAGGCCGTTGATGAAAACCAGGACTTGCTTAGAATTACGGTTGCAAGCGCAGGCAACGACCACCGCCTTGGCGGTTATGAAGCTCCTCCTGCAATTATGTCCATCTACTTGGGCGAAGAGCTTGAAGCAATTCTAAAATCAATAAAAGATGGAACACCTTACGCAGCAGGTTCAAAGCAAAAAATGGACATTGGCGTAGATGTTCTTCCTGCAATTCCAAAAGATTCAACAGACAGAAACCGCACAAGTCCATTCGCTTTTACTGGAAACAGATTTGAATTCCGTTCTGTAGGTTCTTCTCTTTCAATTTCAGGACCAAATACGACCTTGAATTCAATTTTAGCCTATGCGCTAAAACAATACGCAGACAAACTTGAAAAAGCTAAGGATTTTGAGAAAGAACTGCAGAATCTTATAAAAGACGAAATAACAAAGCACTGGAAAATAGTATTTGACGGCAACGGATACGATTCTAGCTGGCTAGAAGAAGCAGAAAGACGTGGCTTGATGAATCTAAAAACACTGCCAGATGCGATGGCCCGCTACCTAGATGAAAAAAACATTCGCCTTTACACAGAACTTGGTGTTTATACAAAAACAGAAATGGAAAGTCATTACGACATCAAGCTTGAAAAATATTGCGGAATTTTAAACATTGAAGTTGAAACAATGCTAGAAATGATAAACAAGGATATTATTCCGTGCGCGTTTAAATATATGCGGGAAGTTGCAAACACAATTGCAGATATAAAAAACGCCATTCCGCCTGCAAAATGCGCAGCAGAAACAGCGCTCCTTGAAAAGCTTTCAGAACTTACAGATACTCTTGCAAACAAATCAGAAGAATTGTCAAAAAAACATTCTGCAGCAAAGCAACTTAAAGACAATATGAAGATTTCCATGGAATATGTTCAAAAGGTAATACCTGCAATGGCGGAAGCTAGAGCAATTGCCGATGAAATAGAACCTTTGCTTGGGGAAGATTTTAAACCTTACCCAAGTTACGAAGACCTTTTGTTTTCGGTTTAAGCGCTAGCCCATAAGCAGACTGCCTGGCTTGACCAGCCAATAACAAGATACGGCTGGTCAAGGCGCGCTTGCGTTTTTGTATGTTTTTCTAAAAACCCGAAGTTCAGGCTAATTAAAGCTCGCCAGATTCAGCAGCTCCTGGAAGACCTATATCTGTGCGGAAAAATGCGCCTTCAAAAGTAACTGCATTTACCGCCTGATATGCGTTTTTCCAAGCAAGCTCAAAAGTCTCGCCAAAAGCACTGCAAGCAAGAACTCTTCCACCGTTCGTAACCAGTCTTTCAGAAGAACTCCTGCGGTCCATAATTGCGCCCGCTATAAAAATTTTTGCCCCGGTTTCCGCAATTTTCTTTGCATCAATTGTAATCTTTTTTCCTTTTTGATAGTGATTTGGATAACCGCCGCTTACAACTACAGGAGCAACCTGAAAACCTTTTTTCCATTTGAAATCAAAGTCATTTAAAGTTCCATCTACAATTGCTTGGCACATTTGAGCAAAATCAAAATCCATTAAAGGAAGAACAGCCTGAGTTTCCGGATCTCCTAAGCGAACATTGTATTCAAGAAGTTTTGGGCCGTCTTTTGTAAGCATTACGCCAAAAAATAAAAATCCTCTATAATCAAAGCCTTCCTGCTCAAGCCCTTTAAGCGTAGGTTCAAGGCAGTCTTTTTTAAACTGCTGCATTGTTTCTTCGGAAACATCTGAAAGAGGGCAAACTGCTCCCATTCCGCCAGTATTAGGTCCTTTTGCGCCATTTCGCAAACGTTTGTGGTCTCTAGCTGGTAAAAACGGCACTATTATTGAAGTTCCATTTTTAGTTGATTCTTTTGTAACAGAAACTGCAGATAGAACTGAAATTTCAACTCCCTGAAGATAATCTTCTATAACAAGTGTTTTGCCGGCGCTTCCAACTCGCTCGCCTTCCATAAGGTCTGCAATCGCCGCAAGGGCTTCTTTTTCCGTTGCAGCTACTACAACACCCTTCCCTGCGGCAAGACCGTCAGCCTTTATTACAATAGGGGCTCCGTGTTCTTTTACGTAATTTTCAGCATCAGCTTTGCTTGTAAATGTTCTGCTTTTAGCGCACGCAACTGAATACTTCATCATAAATTCTTTAGAAAGATTCTTGCTGGCTTCTAGCTGCGCGGCTGCCTTTTTAGGTCCCACGCAAGGAATTCCTTCGTTCCAGAATTCATCTGCAAGTCCTTCTGCGAGAGGATCTTCCGGTCCTATAACTGCAAGGGTACAATTTTCATGCTTTGCAATCTGAGTAAAAGGATTTTTTTCTTTTAAAATATAACTACATTCAGATGGGGCAACATTTACGCATTTTGATTCTTTTGCAGTGCCGCCATTTCCAGGAACGCAAACAACCTTTTCAACTTTAGGACTCTGTGCGAGTTTCCATGCAATGGCATGCTCTCTGCCACCGCTTCCAACTACTATTACATTCATACTTAGATTTTACATTAAAAGATTGCATTGGTAAATAAATACAACGGAATGACTTGCAAAAAATATGATTTTTCATTGTAAAGAGCAAGATTTTTGTTTATAATAGAAATATGTCAACGCTATTTGTAGTTGGAACGCCAATCGGCAACCTTGATGATATTACCTTCAGAGCTGTAGAAACTTTAAAAAAAGTTGAAGTCATAGCCGCAGAGGATACTCGTCATACTTTGCAACTCCTGAATGCGTTGGAATCTAAAGGCTTGATGACTCATAATGAAATCAAAAAGCTTATGATAAGCTGCCGTTCTCAAAACGAAGAGATGGCGGCAAAAAAGATTATTGAATTAATGGAAAACGGCAAGGATGTAGCTTACACAAGCGATGCTGGAACTCCTGGAATAAGCGATCCTGGAGAAGTCCTTGTTGAGCTTGTGCGAAAAGCAGGCCATTCTGTTGTTCCAATACCAGGACCTAGCGCTTTTGCAACTTTAGTAAGCGTAGCAGGCTCTGGCGGAAAAACTTTAATCTTTGAAGGTTTTCTTTCTCCAAGTCCCGGGAAAAGACGAAACCGGCTAAAGGCACTTTTAGCAACAGGAAATGCAATAGTTTTGTACGAAAGTCCGTTCAGAATTATAAAGTTACTAACAGATATTGCCGATATAGAAAGTGAACGTCGGCTAGTTATTGGACGAGAACTAACAAAACTGCACGAAGAAATTATAGAAGGCACAGCTTTAGAATTGCGGAATAACTTTGCTGAAAGAAGTTCTATCAAAGGTGAGTTTGCAGTTTTCATTTTTGGTATAAAAAAGGTTCAGATTTCTGATGAAGCTACCGATAATTAAAAGGTAGAAGGCAGGATTAATATGATGGGTATTGAAAAACTTACAGGAATAAACACTATTCAGAATGTACAAGGCTCTCGCCGTACAAATGAAACTGGAAAAATTGGTCATATTGAAGATTCAGTTTCTGTATCTGCAGAAGCTAAGGCAATGGCAGAAACATACTACATGAAGCAAGTCGCTTCAGAAACTCCTAACGTAAGAGCTGACAAAATTGCCGAAATTAAAAGCAAAATTCAAAATCCAAACTATCTTAATGAAAACGTCATAGCATCTGCTGCCGATCGTATCATGGAAAGCTTTGGATTGTAATTTAAAGATAAAACTACTATTTGCTTTAGGTTATAGTAAAGGCATTCTTGGGATAAAATCTCGGAATGCCTTTTTTATTTAAGGTTTGTAAGAACCTTAAATACGGCTGAGCCAAGGTTTTGAGCATAAGCGCACCTTGACCAGATGTATTTTTGATTTATAAAATTCATGTGGAGAATATAATGAACGATCTTATTTTTAAAATTTCCCCAAATATAATTCTTGGCTCTTACACAATAACAAGGCTTTCTCAGTATATAAAAAAATTTGGCACAAGATTTATAATTCTTACAGACCCAGTCTTAAGAGAATTCAAAATTATTGATAAAGTTGTGCAGTCGCTAAACGAACACAAAGTGGAATATTTTGTTTGCGAAGAAATTACCGATGGAGCTAATTCAAAAGAAATAGAACAAATCTTAAAACTTGCAAAAGAAGGCTATGTTCACGGAATTATAGCTGTTGGTGGTGAAAAAATTCAGCACGCCGCAGCAATTGTTGCCTCTTTATTCAACGAAATTCACGACATATATGATTTTATAGATGGAGCAATTCCTACTTCTGCTCCTCTGCCTTTAGTTTGTATTCCAACAACAATGCGAGCACCTTATTCATTTACATCTTCTATTCCGATTATAGATTCAAGGAGCTGGCAGACAAAATTATTAAAAATACAGAACAATGTTTGCCGCCTTATGGTGTGGGAACCGAATTTTTACATAACACTTACTGAAAATCAACTTGCTTCAATGGGGATTGAAACCATGTGCCTTGCCACAGAAGCTTACCTTTCTCAAAAAGCAAATTTTCTAAGCGATATGTTCTGCGAAAAAGGCGCCGAACTTTTGGGATACGCAATAAACGGGGCGAAAAGCCTTGAAATATCAACTCCAGCAGAAGTGCTTTTGGCAGAGGGAGGCTGCATGACTTCACTTGCAACGGCATCTAGTTCTGTAGGAACGGCAAGCCTCATCTCATTGATTACAAATTCTAAGTTCAGAATTAGCCGCTCTTTAGTTTGTGCAATTATGTTTCCATATATAATTGAAGATTGCGCAAAGTTTAAGTCTAATAAAATTGAATATCTGGGCAAAAAATTTGGACTAATACCAGCAGAATCATACAGAGAAGAAGCCTGCAAAGCCTTTGCTGAAAATATTCGCCAAAAGTTAGCAAAAGAAAATCTTCCAACAAGACTAAAAGATTTAAATCTTACAATAGAGCAATTAGCCACAATAGCAGATGAATCTAGCTCATTAGAAATTGCAACGACCTTGCCACGCAGCATGACAGCAGACGATATTTTTAATATGTTAAAACAGGCTTACTAAAAATGATAGAACCTTCAAAACTTTTTCAACTAGATGGCGGACAAAAGCGAAGAAAACTAGCTTTAACTTTTGGAGCCTTAGAAAGAGATATTGCAGGCATTGCAGAAAAAGGAACTGAATACAATTTCAAAGCAATGCCGCGAAGCGAGTACACAAAAAAATTAGCAGAAATTTTGTTAAAAGATCCGAAACTTCCTCCGCAAGCAGCTACAGAATTAAAATCACTTTTAAGCGAAAACCCTTTTGATGAGCTTAGGGTTTGTAATTATGCAAGAAATCAACTCCTTGCAATAATAGGGACATTTCCTGCCGAATGGGATCTTGTAATTGCTCCGCACGCCTTGCCCACAGACGAAAACGGTCTTGTCCGCAAGAGAGATTTTTTTCCGGGCGTGTGCGTTTATGCAGAAGATATTCGCTCGCCTTTTAACATTGGCTCAATATTTAGAACCGCAGAAGGTCTTGGTGCTGAAAAAGTTTATATTTCTCCAAACTGTGTAGACCCGATGCAGCAACGCTCTATTAGAAGCGGCATGGGCTGCGTAGAAACAATGGGATTTTCAAGGATTTCAGTTGACAGCCTGCCCAGCGAAACGCCAGTTTTTGCGCTAGAAACAGGCGGAACTCCTATAAATGACTTTAAGTTCCCAAGACAGGGAATATGCATAATCGGCTCAGAAGAACTAGGAGTTAGCCCTCAAGCCTTAAAAAAAGCCACTTACGGAACTGTAACCATTCCAATGAAAGGACTAAAGGCATCTTTAAATGTGGGAGTTGCTTTTGGAATTCTTATGCATAAATGGATTGAATACATTAGTGCTGAATAATTCTAATTTATTTCTTTGATTTTTGCTCTTCAAAACTGGAATTTAGTTTTTCAGAAATCTTAGCAAACTGACTTTCAGAAGGAATTCTAAACATAGAAAGAACATCTTGGTCAATCTGATAATATTCGATTTTCTTTTCCTGATAGTGAACAAGCATATCTGCAAGATAAACGACACTGGCAAGAGTTCTTGTATCTTCAGGGGCATTTTCAGGGGAATGATGATACCTGATTACGTTTACAATTATGGGCGGGAAATTCCATTTTTCTGCAATTTTTGCTCCAATTTCACCATGATTTACTCCAGAAAGAATTTTTTCAAACAGCTCTGGTTCAACACCTTTTGACTTGCAAACAATTCTAATTCTTTCTAAAAAAGACGGATGTATTGTTTCAAAAATAATTTTTCCCATATCGTGCAAAAGTCCGCACACATAAGAATCTTCCACAACACTTCTTTGTGAAGAACAAAAATTTCTGGCAATGTTATAAGAATAGTACGCAACTTTATACGCGTGGTTCCACAAACTTTCTGTGCTTCCTGAAACTGAAGAAAATGCTTTTATAGTCCCTATCGTAAAAAGCATATTTTTTATGCCATGCAAGCCAATAAGTTTTACAGCTTCAGCAATACTTTTACAAGGCTGGCTCAAACCAAAGGCGGCGGAATTTACTAATTTTAACAGCTCGCCAGTAAGGGCAACATCATTGCTTATTTGAACTGCGATATCTGAAATTTTTGAATCAGGCTCTTCAAGCAGCTTGCTTAATCTTGCGATATTTTCCGGAAACTGCGGTAGGCTGTTAATCGAATCTTCAAATTCTTTTGAAATAATATTTATTTTGTCTTTTACTTCACTATTTAGTGGAAGTATAATTCTTGTTATAGTTTCCCCATTTTCAGAAAGAATTTGAAAATTTTCTTCTGTAAGACCAATCTCTTTTAGCATAAGAATCATTATAACAATGCCAAGACCAGCCCCTTCCGAGTCATCTAAAACTTGCTTCAAGGCATCTTCAATTGAAGCATACTTTTGAGCCCTACGCATTTTTTCATAAATTCGCTTGTATTCAAAGACCGTTATTATAGAATTATTGCGAACTTCCATCTTTATTTTATTATTTCGATACTGCAACATCAGCTTTACGTAAAGTCCGGCATCTTTTTGAGCTTGCAAATAGTAATTAATATTATTCAGAGTTTCATATTTAAAATCTTTCATTCCCAAGTTGTAGTCTTGTTCGCTTGTAATGTCTAACTTTTTTTCTTTGAAATAAATTCTTTTTGTATTTGCTTTTTTTGCATTTGTAACCAACTCTTGCATACAATAAGTCAGATACGGAATCATGAAATTTTGATCTAATTCCTTTAAAAAACTAGTAAGCACATTGCCCATATACACTTCCATGTCGTGTGGTAGCGTATATGTGCTTATAGAAAGAGGTACGCCAGAACGAATTGCCATCTTTATTTTTAAAATATCGATTGATGTATCCCGATTCGTCATTTTTTTGCCTACAGTTTTATTTAGCCCAAATTTCAAATAAAAAATGAATAGAAGCGTTGAAAGTTTTACAGTTATAAAAACTTGACTTTCGGCCTTTTATTTAATCTATCAATTATCCAAGAAAAAGTTAAGTAGCCCGAATGTACCCAAATTTAAGCTTGGCTAAACATTTTTTTTATCCTAAAAAACTAGTCATCTGAAATTGAAATGTCTACAAGCTGCCCAACTTCACGCAATTTTTTTACTAAGTCGTGAAGCTCAAAGTTTTCTGGAGCTTTTACAGAAAAAACAAGCGTTGTTCTTTTTAGCTCTAGAGATTCAGACATATTTAAATCGCGAAATATAAAACCTGCGCTAGAAATTATGGCTCTTATTTTTTTTAAATCCATTGTGTCAGATGCATAGGTCAATGTAAGTCTTTTTGTTTTTTCTGCCGGAAAAAGTTTCATTTCGGCAAAGCCCAAAAAAATCAAGCTTAAAACAGAAACCGCTAAAGTTACCGCAACTACAAAAAATTCACCTACGCCGCAAGCAAGTCCCAATGCGCAAGCCGTCCAAATAACAGCGGCGGTTGTAAGCCCGCGGATATTCAATCCTTGATGAATAATTGCTCCGCCGCCAACAAAACCAATACCTGTAACAACGCCTGCCGCAATTCTAGTAGGATCACCTTTTACAACAGACTTTTCCGCAATAAGAACAGAAAGCATACACATGACTGCAGAAGAAACACATATCAATATAAGTGTTCGCATACCAACAGAATGGTATCTGCGCTTCCGTTCAACTCCTAAAACAAGGCCGCACACAAAGGCGGCGCACAATCTTGCAAGACAATCAACATACCAATTTCCAAAAGACATTTTAAACTTCCATAAAAAGTCAAGAGTAAAACTTCAGTTTTAGGATTGACTTTTTAAGTTGTTTCGCAACGAAGTGAGAAACAACAGATGATAAGAAAGTTTGCGACGCAAACTTAAAAAGATAAAAACAGACGCCATTTTCGGCTGCTTTTATCTTACTTCCTTTTTAGATATTTTGAAACAAAGCAAAAAGCTGCATTTTATCTAGCCCGAATGTCGAGTTTTTTCACAAATTGTAACTTCGCTTACGCTTTTGTTCATTTTCCTAAAAACCCGAAGCCCAGGCTATCTAAACAATGAAAATGAACTTGGATTTTTGCTTCCAGCTTTTACCCAGGCAAGAGCATTTTTTGCGCTTGGCTTATGCTTTGCCAAAAGCGCAGCTTCTATATAAAAATCCAGCCATTGAGAAAGCGAACTATCTTTTTTAAGGATTTCATTATTTTCATCACCAGAAACCAGTAAAACTTGTACATTTTCATTATTAAACTGCATTGCCGCAATACTTTCTGCAAAAGTAGCAAATGCAGCCTCTGCCGCCGCAACTAAAGGATTAGCAATGTCTATTCCTGTTGACTTTAGCACTGGGTTAAGAATTGCATCCCTAAGCGAGGCAACAGGTTTTAATATAAAAACGATTGTAGCCTTTGAGCCATGCTGTTGAATTCTGTTTAGAACTTCCATCGCAAGGTATTGAAACCCTAAAACCATGCTGTCGTTAGCATAAGAGCAAGCATCCAACGAAAAAGAAGAAAACTTTCTAGCAAAGTATTCAGCATCAAAGTAAAAAATAAAACGGTCTGGAACACCGATTAACGATTCTGCTTGCAAAATCAATGCCCTAGCAGCCACTGCAGAACATTTGTTCCAAGTTAAAACTTTTATATCTTTTGAAGAAAGCCCTTTTGATTCTCCATTTTCATCTGCAACAACAACATTATTTCCAGAAAGCGCAAAAGAATCTGCAAATTCCGCTATAGAAGGAAGTTCCTTTCCTGCAATCAAAATATTTTTTGCCATATCTTAATTATACTTTATAATTCTTCTTTTTTGCAAACACTTATGCACAGGCAGCTGCGCAAATAATTACACAAATAATTGCGCATCTTGAAAAAAATATTCTGCTGAATATAATTTATTTCCTATCATGGATGCGCTTCTTTTTTCTATAAATGCTGTTTTTCCTTTATTATTGCTTTCCGCTTTAGGTTTCTACATAAAGCAAAACGGAACTATAAACGACGAATTCTTAAAATGCGGCAACAAGTTTTGCTTTAAATACGGCTTTTGGGCAATGATGTTTACGAACATCTATAAAATTGAAAATCTTGCTTCTATAAAATGGAATATTGTTATATTTGCAGTCCTTGTAATAGCTGTGCTTTTTTTTATTGGATTAATCTACGTCATTTTTTTTATAAAAGATTCAAAACAAAAAGGTGTGGTTCACCAGGCATTTTATAGGTCAAATTATGCGACAATAGGTCTTCCGCTTGCGTTCAACATTGCTGGCAACGAAGGACTTGTTCTAGCCGCGCTTATATCAGCATTTTCTGTACCCGCATTCAACATTTTAGCTGTAATTTCACTTTCTGTATTTAAAGAAAGCGAAGAAAACCTAAATAGCGGTGCAAAAGCAACATTAAAAAAACACTTGCATACAATTTTGTTTGTATTAAGACAGATTGCAACAAATCCCTTAATTTTAGGAGTTCTAGCTGGGCTTGTCTGCGTTGCAGTTCGTCCTTACTGCGGAAACTGGCGTTTTTCTACAGGAAATCTAAGATTTCTTTACAAAAGCATAGAAGCACTGGGAAGCATTGCCCCTTGGTTTTCCCTTATACTGCTTGGCGGCCAGTTCAAGTTTTCATCAGTAAAAAAACTTCTTCCGCAAATAAGCGCAAGCGTAATTGCAAGACTAATCTTCGCGCCAATACTTGGCATGCTTATTGTAATCTTTCTTCCGCCAATATTTGGATTTAGACACTTTGAAAACGCCGAATATGCAGCGCTATTCGCACTTTTCGCCACTCCAGAAGCCGTTGCAAGCGTAGCAATGGCAGATCAAATGGACGCAGACAGTGAACTTGCCGGTCAGATTCTCGTATGGACAGCGTTCTTTTCAATGTTAACGCTGTTTGCCTTTACCGCATTTTTTAAGCACTTTGGATTTTTTTAAATAAAACTGATAATTCCATTTGCAATATAACTGTATATATCTTACAATAAAGGATATATTAAAAATGCATTCATAGGAGTTTACAGAATGAACAAATCAGAACTTATTGACGCAGTTGCAAAAGATTCAGGACTTACAAAAAAAGATTCGGAAGCAGCTCTCAAGGCAATCATTGAAAACATTGCAAAGGCTTTAGAAAAAAAGGAAGATGTACAACTTATAGGATTTGGAACTTTTTCTGTAGGGGAACGTGCTGCTCGCTCAGGACGAAATCCTAAAACAGGCGAAACAATTACTATAAAAGCTTCTAAATCTCCAAAATTCAAGCCAGGAAAAGCACTGAAAGACAGAGTAAACAAATAGGTTTAAAGTCAGTTTCCTGTTTTAAAGAGGCTGTTCAAAAGCATTGCCGCATTGAATTTATTTTAGATTCAAATGACGTTAGATTTTAAGCTTTTGGGGCAGCCTCTTTTTTATTCGCAAGAACATTTTTTATATCTTGAAAAGCAACTTTTGGAGAACCTGAGCGAACTACAGCATCTTCAACTTCGTTTAGTTCCACATCCTTTAAATCTTTTATAAAATCAACAAATTGGTCTGCAGAATACAAAATTTGAGCACGGTCTAAAATCTGTATTGCAAGCCGTCCCATTACCTTTGCATGAACTTCCTTAATTCCCATTAAAACATATAAAAAAGCAGCTGCACGCCCCACAATTCTATCGCAAACAGAATAACTAGAATAATTTTTCCCGCTTTCAACAAGTTTTATTAAAAGTTCAATTCCACCGTCCGCAAAACATTCTGTCTTTTCATCTTTGCAGAGAACAAGCGAGCAGCCTTTTGTATAAAACAATTTTTTTGCTATTTGAATATCCGAATCATTCTGGATTTTGCGAGCTATATAAGGAACAAAAGCAGTTTCCGTTATTTTTCGGCTTATACTTATTCCATCTCCAATCTTGTAAAAATCTGTATGGAATTCTTTATTTTCTTTTAAAAAATCTATGTACTTTCTTATCTTTTTTACAAGTTTTATAGTGCTATAATTTTGTGTTAAACTTAAATCTTCAACCATTCCGTGAAAAGAAAGATTGTCGCTTATTATAACACCCTTAGGCGAAAGGTTTTGCTTGTATTTTTCAAAAAACTTAATGTACTGAGCTTTTGCGGCGTCTATAAAAATTAAATCAAATTCGCCAGCGATGTCGGTTGCGAGCAAGGCGTCTTCACAAAAAATTGTTATGCGGTCTTCTAAACCGTTGTCGTGAAAATTTTGCTTTGCTCGAATTACCTTGTCGATGTCGCGTTCAATTGTTGTAACATGAATATCCTTTGAAAGCTTTGCAAATCTTATTGCAGAATAACCGATGGCTGTTCCTATTTCTAAAACAGTCTTTACATCATTGTCCAAAATATACTGGCAGATAAATTCCGCTCCTTCATCCTTTACGATTGGAACAGAATTAAAATGCGCATACTTTCTTATATCTTTTATTTCTTCCATGATAGCAAATCCTTTACAACTTCGCTTGCAATCAAAAGGCCTGCAACGCTAGGAACAAAACTTATGCTTCCAGGAATAGGCTTGCCGGTTTCTTCATCTTTTGTTAAAGATTTTACGGGATTTTCTTCCGAATACAAACACTTTACTTTTGTTATTCCCCTTTTTGCAAGTTCTTTTCGCATAATTCGCGCCAAAGGGCAAACTTTCGTCTTGCTAACATCAGCAATTTTAAATTCAAACGGATTTTTTTTATTCCCAGTCCCCATGCTAGTTATTACAGGAACATTTAACTCTTTTGCCCTTTTTATGATTTCTATTTTTGCAGTAACGTTGTCTACCGCGTCAACTATATAATCAAAATAGGAAAAATCGATTTCTTGCGAATTTTCCGGCAAATAGAACAGTTCATAAGCATTAACGCAAAGTTCAGGATTTATATCGAAAAGCCTTTCTTTCATAACCTGAACTTTTGGTCTGCCGACTGTGGAATGAAGGGCTATTATCTGCCTGTTTATGTTCGATTTGCTTACAACATCTTTATCAATTATGGAAAGGCTGCCGACACCGCAACGAGCAAGAGCTTCGCAAACATAGCCGCCTACTCCCCCGATTCCAAAAACAGCGATTTTTTTCCCTTTTAAGATAGACAAGTCTTTTTCACCTAAAAGAAGTTCTGTGCGTTCAAATATATTTTCCATCCTGATTACACTTCTCTAAGACACGCCCGGTGAAGAATCGATACTAGCGTAGGATAATTTTTCCTTAATCTTTGTGGCGTGCAATTTATCATAAACTCAAATTCCGCATGAAAAAGCCTGTCTTTTGCGCTTACAGGCATATAATACACTTTATTTTGCGTATAAAAATGCTCTATGCACCCTTTTGGCAAAATATAAACCCTTGCAGCTTCGCTAGCTGCCAAAATCAATCTAAAAAGATTTATTACAGGCACTATTGTTTGCGCAAGAGAAACTGGAAGCATGCGTTCTAACTCTTTATTTAAATCTAAAACTCCCATAAGAATTACAGTTTTAAATGTGTCCAAAGTTTCTGGCTTTTCGTACTTATCGCAAAGGGCTTTTACTTTTTCAACAAACAAATCTACTTCTAAAGAAATTTTAGAATCAATTGAACAAATATGCTTTCCTATTGCCGTTAAAAACCTTTCCAGTCTAATAATAAGTTTTTCTAAATTGATTTTGCTTTCAATTTCTTTATCTGAAAAAAGCGACGCAAAAAACGGAAGCTGTTTTTCATATTGTTTTTCAAGCCAGTTTTGCGGACGCTCATCTTCGCAAATCATGTCTCTAAGTTTGCCGCAAAAAAGAGAATCCAAGTCCGTTATAATCCGGCCGTCAGTTCCCAGCAGCGTACAAACCTTAAAAAAAACGCCAAGCTCGTCTTTGCCGCCCACATCGATTATTCCAGTTCCTGCAGAGCCCACATTGTCTTCTATGCAGCAAAGCAGGTTTGTAAACATCTGCTGGTCTGTATAGCCTTCAACAAAAATCTGGTTATCGCTGAAAAAAAACTGCTTGTGATAAGTATTAAATCTAGGCAAAAATTTTCTAAACAAAATTTCATCTTTTTCATCAAGATTTTCAATATGAGTTGGAACTCTATTTACATGACAAACAACAACGCCGATAAGATCTTCTGGAAACCTTAAATCAATAAAGTAAGGCGAATGAGTTATTAAAAAAAAGACTCTTGAAGGCTCTTTTTCGGCAGTCCGGCGAATTTCGTTCATAAAAAACTGCTGAAACTGAGGATGCAAGTGAAGCTCAGGTTCATCTACAATAAGACAACCTTTTTTATGGCTGTAAAGCGCAACTAAAAGTTTTAAAATCTCCTTTAGGCCGTGACATTCACCTTCCCGCAAATTGTACTCAACACCGCGGGTTTTATTTTCAACCATAGGAACATAACTTCCGTCTGAAAGCTGTTCAAATCGAATGGATTTTCCAAACATATTTGAAATAACTGATTCTATTTTTTCTCTAACAGCAGCGTTTTCCTTGATTACTGCAAGAGAACTTTCCTGTTCGTAACGGTCTGAACGCAAAAAATCCACCTGATAACCTGCTTTCTTAAAGAATTTTGCAAGTTCTTCTGCTAAAAGCGTTTTTCCAGAACCGTTAGGTCCAACTATCAGATTTACTTGATTCCAGCAGTCTTTTTTAAAAGCAGTTTTCCCCCATAAAAACGGCAGCTTAACCTTTGTTTCCAAATGAATCATAAATCCTCTTAATCTTTGCGGCGCACTTCAAATTCTATTTTAGGAGCTTTGTCTGCAATTTCTGCACGATGTTTATATTCCTTGTACAAAACTTCTTGGGCTCTAAAAGGCTCTTCATCTTTTTTGCGTTCTACACTCTGCCATCTGCCAGATTCGCACAAAACCTGAGCATTTGTATTGTCGGCAAAATAGATTTCAAGTATTTTTTTTACTTCTTTGAATACCTTAGAATCCAAAACAGGGAACATCAATTCTATTCTGCGGTCAAGATTTCGGCTCATCCAGTCAGCGCTAGAAAGGTAAATTTCTTCAGCGCCTCCATTTTGAAAGTAAAAAATTCTTGAATGTTCCAAATAGCGGTCAACAATAGAAATAACTTTTATATTTTCGCTAAGCCCTTTTACTCCAGGAACTAGCATGCAAATTCCGCGAACATTTAAAAGGACTTTTACACCAGCTTGACTTGCTTTATAAAGCGCCTGAATTATTTCTTCGTGAGTAAGGCTGTTCATTTTCGCCATAATAAGTCCAGGGTGGTCTGAATCGCTGCGCTCAATCTCCCTTTGAATCATATTTAAAAGCCTTGACTTTAGAGTTACCGGAGCCATTCCCAAATATTTCATATTCTGCAAGGTTGAATAACCTGTGACAAGATTAAAGAACTCTGTAGCGTCGGTCGCAATATCAAAATTTGAAGTAAACAACGAAAGGTCTGAATAAAGTTTTGCGGTCTTTGGATTATAGTTACCTGTAGAAAGGTGAGCATATCTTCTTACGGAATCGTTTTCCCGCCTCATGACCATAAGTATTTTTGCATGGACTTTTAAATTTACCAGCCCATAGATTACAGTTACGCCAGCATTTTCCAGCTCCTGCGCCCAAGCGATATTTCTTTCTTCGTCAAAGCGAGCTTTTAACTCTACCAAGACCACAACTTGCTTTCCGCTTCTTGCAGCCCGTTCAAGAGCTTTTACAATTGCAGAATCCTTGCCGGTTCTGTAAAGAGTCATTTTAATCGCCAAAACATCGGGGTCGTCCGCCGCATCTGAAACAAACTTTACAACCGGGTCGTAAGATTCGTAAGGAACGTGAAGCAAAACGTCTTTTTGTTTTAGAATATCCCAATAAGGCTCATCCTTTGGAAGCTCTGCTGAATAAAAATGCTGCCAAACTGGAAACTTCAATTTTGCGGCATCTTCGACTTCTGAAAGCTCCATTAAATCAGGAGGATTTATAATATCATCCACGCGGTAAACATCTTCTTCCTTTAGCTCAAGCTTTTCCATAAGAAACTTTGTTATAGTTTCGCTAGAATTACAGCAAGTAAGCTGAACAGGAAATGAAGATTGACGCTGAACTAAAACTTTTTCCATCTCATGAATAAAATTTCGTCCAGAATCTTCATCAACTGCAAAATCGGCATCGCGGGCAACTTTAAAAAGCAGCGTTTCTTCAACTGCAAATCCTGGGAAAAGCTGTGTTCCATACTGAGTAATTATTTCTTCAAGCAGGGCAAACCGTTTTTTCTTATTTTCGCTAGGAAGCCATACAACTTGAGAAAGTCCTTTTGGAATTTGAACCAAAGCGATTCTTGGATTTTCGTCGCTGCCTTTTAAATCTTCATTAGCATTGCGAATTCCGCTTATAGGTTTTAGCAAAAATGCCGCATAAACGGCCAAATTTGCAATATGAGGAAAAACTTCTGTATCCGTGCGAAGCGGAGTTAACAGCGGAATAATTTCATCTCTAAACAGACTTTGAGCATATTCCGTCTGAACTGAATTAAAATTTTCAGGCTTTACGTAAAGGATGTCGTTTTCTGCAAGTTTCGGCAGAATGTCGTTCTTTAAACATTCGTGCTGGCTTCTAAAAATTTGATGGCAGCTTGCAGAAATTTGGTTTAACACAAGCTCCGGCGTAAGTCCAGAAATGTCGACCTTTTTGGCATCTGAAAAAAGCTGCCTTTTTACAGACGCAACACGAACTTGAAAAAATTCATCAAAATTGCTAGTGACAATGGAAAGAAACTGCAACCGTTCAAACAGCGGCAATTCTTTTCTTAAAGCTTGATATAAAACCCTACCGTTAAATTCTATCCAGGAAAGCTCTCTGTTAAAAAATCTTGGCTTCATAAAATCAAAACCTCCAAAAATCAAAGCAATATAACTTTATATCCAAAAACAGATTCAAAAAGATCACTTTTTTCTGAAAGAGCAATCCTTTCAAATGCAACATTCTTACTGTTTTTTATGCGCATTACAAGAGATTCGTTCTTTAGTTGAATCGAAAGGTCTCTAAGCGACTGTCCGTGGCTTCTATCCATGGCATCTGCAATACGAACTATTGCTGTAAGTTTTAAAATGCACATTCTGTCGCTGCGGGCAAGAATTTGAAAGCTTTCCATGTCCTGAGGCTGTCTTTTTCCCCTGTGGAAACGCGCTATTTGAGCAACAATCTCTCGCTCCGCATGCGTAAGCCCAAATATTTCCGAATGATGAATTATGTATTCGCTATGCAAATTGTGTTCATCTAAGCGGATAAAAATTCCTATATCGTGAAGAATTGCCGCAACTTCAAGCAGCAAGCGAGAGCGCTCATCCAAAGAAATTTCGTCCTTTAGTTTTTCGTAAATTTTAAGGCTGGTTTCTCGAACGTATTCCGCATGCTTTTCATCACCGTGATACTTTCTAAGTAGGTTCATCGCGCTGGCAATAATCTGCTGATGAAATTCTTCTTTTAGCTCTTCATTAGGCACATTCGTCTTGTCTAAAATCAAGCCTTCGCGAATATTAGTTTCTGGCACTATAATTGTTTGCACTTGCGTAAGGTGAATAAACATCTTGTAAATAAGCAAACTTATCCGCAAAGTTTGAGCATCGTTATAAGAAATTTTGAACCTTGCGACACATTCGTCCACCGAATATTCCTGGATTTCGTCTGTAAACTTATCAAAATCCTCGCGTTCTATAGACCACAGAAAAGTAGAAATCGGGTGTCCCGCATATATTGCCGCAAGAGTCGCATCTGAACCAACTGCAATGAACTGCTTTACTTCTTCAATATTAAGCTCGCTTTCGATTGAGCCTTTTGTGTTTAAGGTAAGTTCTTTTACATAGCGTTGAATGTCTTCAAAAGAGCCTATCTGTGCTCTTATTTTTGGTTCCAGGCGAACTGTTCCTAGCCTTAAACTGTGAGCACCTGCCATTTTGCCTTTTTTCATCAGCATAAGCTCGGTTGAACCGCCACCAACTTCTAGAATTACCGTGTCTTCAGAGCGAAGCTTTGCATCCTCAGCTTTTAAACATTCAGTTACAGCAAGATACATAAGCCGGTTTTCTTCAATTCCATCTACAACAGTAACCCTAAAACCGGTTGCAGAAAGAATTTTATCCATTGCCGGGTCTTTGTTTTTTGCCTCTCTAAAAGCGCTGCCTGCAATAACAGAAGTTTGAGATGGTTTTATTCCCCAGCCAGAAAGCTGTTCTTTATAGCGTAAAAGTATATGAATACACTGAAGCTGAGTTTCGCGAGTTATGTAACCATGAGAAAAAACATCTCGCCCCAGAGAAACTGGCATTTCTGCCCTGTCTAAAATATTTCTTTTTCGTTCAGAAGTGTATTCGGCAACCAACAGGCGAACTCCCGTCGAGCCGATTTCAATAACTGCTTCAGGTGTTGCCATATCGGTATTCTCCTATTCTTAAAACTACAGTTTATCAATCAGCATAGAACACTTTCCGCTTGGAATCGGAAGAGTTTTCTTTTTTTGATCCAAAATATTAATTGTAAAATAGTACAACTTTTCGCTTTCCATTTGAATTTCCCAGCCACGCATACTCTTGTTGCTCAAAATTGTAATAAGGTTTCGCTTTAAGGAAAGATTTTCTATTCCCATTATTTCAAGGTTTGGAATTATCCAGTCAACTGTTTTTCTTGGCAAGCTTATTGAAAGTCCAATTACATTTTCAATCATAAGAGCAATTGTAGAAAGCCCCACGCTCGCTAAAAAGCGTTTCCGCGGAAAATCTTCTTCCCCTGTCCAAATCGCTTTTTGCGAACTAGAAGGCATATAGGCTTCGTAAAAGTCTCCTTTTTGATTTTCATCAGTTGGCATAAGCCCTTCTAAAACGTAGTAAAGATGACGAATAGAACATTCCCGCGCAAACTCGTACTTCTGATACTTTTCAAGCCCCTTTATAACTACAAAATTGAATATTGGAAAGACACTTCCTCTGAATCCTTCTCCATTTTCAGAAAAGAACTTGCTGTCTTTTGAAAGCGTTGGAAAAGGATGCTCCGTTCCAAAAGTTTCTGGATTTAAAAGGTGCGAAACGAGCTGTTCAGATTTATCTGCGCTTGGAATTTCTGCAAGCAAAGGCCAAAAGCCTGCTATAGTTTTTTCAGGAAGTTTATTTCCATCTTTATCAAGGTCGTGGTAAAAACTAGTTTCAAAATCCCACATAAGATTATTAATTCTAGTTTTTAATGAGAAATAACTTCTCTTATACTGAAAACTTAAATCTTTATCATTAAGTATGTCGCCTAGCGCAGACATATAAGCGCAGTTTATTGCCACCGCGGCATTAAAATCTATAGGATAGGCAGCATTTTCGCGAGGAGAATTTTTCATTGTGCTAGCAGCCGCAGGAGCGGCATAAAGACCGTTTTCCTGCTTAAAAGAAGAATCAATCCAATCCATGTATTTTTGAAGGATTGGCATAACTTCTTTTATGCGCTTTTTATTTGCCGACTTATGATACAAATTAAATTCTGCCCAGGCAAAAAGCGGAAGCCCCACTCCTTGTTCATTAGAAGAATCTGTAATGGGAGAATCGTTTTTTGCATCGTATTTCCAACGAATTGCTCCGTTTTCTTCCTGCATTTTATAAAAATAATCGATGTTAGCGCTTGCATCAAAATTTCTATTTGAATAAACCAAAAAAAATGATGAAAGAATCGATTCAAACTGGTCTACTATAAATTTTTCATTAACTGGATAAATAAAAAGTCCATCAGTAGTTTTTTCACCTGTTTTTGGATTAATCCAGTAATCAGAAAGCATAGTCCAGGTTTTGTTATAAATATCTACAAAATCCTGATCATAAAAATGGATTTTGGGGAAATCGTGCTTATTCACAAGAACTCCTGAAATTCCTAGTCTTTAAATGCAAAAATCATAAAACTTTATGTTAAAGCTATTTTTGTGTTTTTAAGTAACCACAAATCAAAGACGTACAGTTTTAGACTAGTATATCATATTTTTTTCAAAAAAGGTATAATTTTTGCATATTTTAGGAGTTTTTTATATGTATCAATCGCACATATATATAGAAGCCAGAATTCAACTAGATGCTGTAGACTCTGTTTTCGGCACAGATGAAAAAACAGGTAAAATCTATATAAATGAAGAAGTTCTAAAAAAGGTATTTACACTTTCGCAAGCGCTTTCTTGCAGAATTCCATCTATTTCTGATATTGAACATATAAAAGGAAATCTTCCAAAAACTGACGAATGTAAAAAGATTAAAGGATATTCTGTAAAAGTTGCGGAAGGCGGAACAATAAAACTGCTCTTTCATAGCCGTTCTAAAAATATCAAAATTGACGAAGTCCGTGTTGAAGAAGATTCCGGCCGCTTGACGCACACGAACGGAACTACGCGAATGGATTTTAGCTGCGCAGGAAACCCAAGCATCCGCATAAAGACAGAAAACTCATTTGAATTAGGTGAAGAAGTTTTTTTATTTTTAGATGAACTTAGAAGGCTTGTGCAATACCTGCACCTTGATAACAATTCTTGCAAGGACGGAGCGATTCGCTGCAACGCATACGTTTCGCTTTCAAAATATCCAAACGCCCCCGACTATTACGTTAAACTTCGAAATCTAAATTCATTTAATTTTGCAAGAAAGGCCGTAAACCATGAACTTACGCGCCAGGAAAACATGATTATTAACGGCGAGCAAGTGCAAGGCGAAAGCAGAATTTGGAACGAGGCAAAATCGTGCACAGAGTTTTTTCAGATTCGGCAAACATTTTCAAAAAGATTTGAACATTTAACGCCGCCAAAAACAATTAATTTGGAAAAATGGCAAAAAGAAGCCTTAGATATTCTAAAAATAGAACTACCCGAAGCAAGGCGGCAAAGATTAAAAAAACAGTACGAAGTTTCGCGCCTAAGGGCAGAATTTTTATGCGACAGCAAAGACAGGGCTGATTTTTTTGAAGAAGTGGTTGCTCTGGGAGCGAGCCCGCAGAACGCAAGCCATTGGATTGCTAGCGAACTTACACGTCTTTTAAATAAAACAAAGCTTTCTATTTCTGATTCAAAAATTACTGCAAAAAATTTTGCCTGGATAATAAAAAAACTAGATGCAAATGAAATCCACAGCGCAAGTGCAAAAACTCTGCTAAGAGCAACCTTTGAAACAGGCCACAATCCAGAAAAACTTATAAAAGCATTGAATCTAAACGAAGTGTCTAACGAAAAAGATTTGCTGCCATTCGTAAAAAAAGTTATAAGCGAAAATCAAAGCCTTTGCAAAACTCTAAAAAACGGAGAAATGGCGCCTCTAGAATTTCTTACAGGCCTTGTAATGAAAGAAACAAAAGGCAAGGCTGTTCCACAGGTAGTAAAGACTCTTATAAAAAAAGAGCTAAACGTAAGCGTTATTTACATGATTACAACAGGCGGCGCGATTTCGGCAGTCCGCCACGAAGACGGTTCTATAACGAGCGGAAACTCAAGCATACTAAAATCGCTAGCAGAAAAAATAGACCCATCTGTTCCTGTTCAGACAATTTCTGCAGGACAATATTTAAGCGAAGAACTAGAACCTTCCGACTGGGCGCAACTAATTTCAGAAATAACCGTCAGACTCAATGCAGGAATTGCAAACGGAATTGTTGTAACGCACGGAACGTATACGCTTTCGTACACGGCAGCTCTTTTGTATTGGCTTTTTAGCGACTGCGAAGTTCCAATTGTACTAACAGCCTCTTCCACTCTTCCTTACGAATCAGAAGAAGCTGAAGAAAACCTAAAGCTTGCGCTTAATACTGCTTCAAAAGAAAAAAAAGGAGTTTTTGTAGTCTTTGGCGGAAAAATTCTTTCTCCTTTAAACTTGCACTTGCAAAGACCTGGAAGTTTTTGCAACTGGAATTTAAGCAAGCAGCACTTTGTTGACAACGGCCCTATAGCAACGCAGATAAATTCATGCGGCGAATTAGATAAAGAAGTCCTTTCAAAAATTCTTGTTGAAGCAAGCGGAAAAATGTTTACTTGCAAGCTTTATCCAGGATTTCGCAGCGATATTTATAATGGCATAATAAAGTATTCAAAAGTGAAATCAATTTTTTTGGAAATGTACGGAATTGGCAGCGGCAATATGAGCGACAGCGATTTTTCGCTAAAGCCAATGCTTTTGGCGGGCAGAAAGAACGGCATCCGCTTCTACTGCACAAGCCAGCAGATGATAAATCTAGATTTTTCGCAATACATTACCGCTCATGGAGTCTGGCGGGAAGGAGCCGTTCCTATGGGCTATCTTTCCACAGAATCAGTAATTGCCCTTTACTTTGCCTGTTCCATTGTAAGCGACAGTCAAACAGAATTTGAAGAATTAATGGAAACCTACGCAACGCTATATTCGCTCTAAAAGAAATAAGCTATCGCCCAGGAAGCAATTTTACTAAACCCTAAGGATGAATAAAGGTTTTGCGCTGGAAAATTTTCTTTTTTTACAAAAAGCACAGGCGTTTTTGAAAATTTTAAGAGTTTCGCTAAAAGGACAGAAAGCAAGTAACTAGAATAGCCTCTGTTTCTGCAAGATTTTTCTGTAAAAACCCCGCCCAGCTGAACGTGCAAATAGCCAATAGCGTTCGTTCCGGCTTTTGAAACAATTTTATCGCCAGCTTTTAAAATAAGTATATATTGATTTTTTGAAGCTTTAGAAAACTTTAGATTGCACAAAACTTCATTAAAATCTAAATCTGCTTTTTTAATAAGGACTTCTTCTTTTTCGTAAAGCCTTTGCAATTCAAGCGCAGAATGCCAGTCTTTTTCAGAAAGACTGGTTGAACATCGCAGAACTTTATAACCGTTTCGTTCTATTTTCGCGGTTTTTTTATGCAAGACAGATAAAAAGTTTTGCTTGTTAAGAATCATTAAATCATAGTGATTTAGTTGAATGATTTTTTTCTTATGATTTTCAAAAATATTTACAAAAGCTAAGACTCCGTTTTCTTCACCGCTTATGCACTTTGGAAATTCAAACTTTCCTTGAAAGAAAAATTCTTCAAATGAAGAACAAAAATCCTTTTGCAAAGCGCTTTCTGCCTGCGAGCTTATAAAAGGAAGTATAAAAAGAAGCGTCAAATCAAGAGAAAACAGCCCGTAAAGATTTTTTGCGCTGACTTCTTGCACATAAACTGCAAAAATATTTTTTTTATGTTTTTTTACAAGCGAAGAAAGTCCCACTCCAAGTTTTTCATGCTCTAACAAAAAAGCAAGCAAGTCTGTTTTATTTTTTGCGGAAAGTTCTTCTAGCGGTATAAAAATCATGCCTAATTTCTAAAGCTGTGAATTGGAGCAGGAATTCTTCCCCCGCGATTTATAAAATCGGCGCAACCGAATTTGCTTACAGGCATTATTGGACACCCACCTAAAAGCCCGCCAAATTCTACCCACTCTCCAGCTTTTTTTCCTGGCACAGGAATTAATCTTACAGCTGTAGTCTTATTATTTACCATTCCAATTGCAAATTCATCTGCCATAATTCCAGAAACAGTTGTTGCAGGTGTGTCTCCAGGAATTGCAATCATATCCAAGCCGACAGAGCAAACGGTTGTCATGGCTTCAAGTTTTTCAAGGCAAATTGAACCTTGCTTTACTGCGTTTATCATGCCTTCGTCTTCTGAAACAGGAATGAACGCGCCGCTCAAACCACCCACATTTGTAGATGCCATGACTCCGCCTTTTTTTACCATATCTGTAAGCATTGCAAGGGCAGCAGTTGTACCAGGAGCGCCGGCGCCTTCAAGTCCACATTCTTCAAGGATTCGGGCAACGGAATCGCCCACGGCAGGAGTCGGAGCTAAAGAAAGGTCTAATATTCCAAAATCCGTGTTCAAACGCCTAGCGGCTTCAGTTCCTACAAGCTGCCCCATTCTTGTAATTTTAAACGCCATTTTTTTAATTCCGTCGGCAAGCTCGTTTATAGGCCGCCCTTTATATTCTTTTGCAGCAGAAAGAATTACACCAGGTCCTGAAACTCCAACGTTTATTACGCTGTCGCCTTCTCCAGGTCCATGAAAAGCGCCTGCCATAAAAGGATTATCTTCAGGAGCATTGCAAAAAACCACAAGCTTTGCGCAGCCGTTCACTTCGCAGTTCGCAGAACGTTGTGCGGTTTTGCAGATTGTTTCGCCCATAAGCTTTACTGCATCCATGTTTATTCCATTTTTAGTGGTTCCCACGTTCACAGAAGAACAAACAAAGCTTGTTTCCGCAAGAGCTTCTGGAATAGAATCTATCAAAATTTTATCTGCAGGAGTTATGCCTTTTTGAACAAGCGCGCTGAAGCCGCCAATAAAGTTTATTCCCAATTCCTGGGCGCATCTGTCAAGGGTTTTGCAGTAATCAACATAGGAAGTTGCATTGCTAGAGCCTGCAACAAGAGCAATTGGAGTTACAGAAACTCTTTTATTAATTATAGGAACACCAAATTCCTTTTCAATATCCTGACCGACTTTTACAAGATTTCCAGCTTTTTTCATGATTTTGTCATAAATTTTTGCGCAAGAGCGTTTAGAGTCTTCTGCAGTGCAATCTAACAAAGAAATCCCCATTGTAACGCAGCGTATATCAAGCTTTTGACGCATAAACATGCTTACAGTTTCTTGAATTTCAACAGGTGAAAAAATCATAAAAATCTCCAAAAAATTTATATTTTGATTGAAAGTCGAAAGGTGAACTCTGACCTAGTAAAATATAGCTTAAATAATACTTTATGGGAACAATATATTTAGCCTATTAAAAAACATTTTGCTTTGGGCATATATTTCTTCAAGGGCGCCTTCATCAGTGGGAAGCGCGAACAGGCTGCCAACTCCGCACTCAGGATTTTGCCTTAGGATTTCTTTTTTGTGCATTATGTACAAATCTATTTGGCCTAAAAGGAATTTAGCGTACCATTTGCTTATAAAGTCAACGTCAATCGGAGAAAGCGACGTTTTTAAAACTTTGCAAGAAGACAAAATTAAACGGCTGACATCATATTCTGTTCTTAAAAGCTCAGCATCTACAGTTTTTGCAGCTATGGGATTAAAATACTGTTCTGTATGCACAAAAGTATAAATCTGCAAAACAGGTTCAGATTCGTAAACCTGAATATAAGATTTTATAAATCGCTCAAAAAGTTTATAAACTTCTGTATTACCAAGATTTGCCTCTTCAAAAAGGTTGTCTGGAACAAATTTTACACTTGCCAAATATTTGCGGCAGTATTCCAATGTCGCCAAGTACATTTCTTCTCGCCCTTCAAAATGGTTGTACAAAGAAGCCTTTTTTATTTCCAAGCCCTGCGCAATATCTTGCAGCGAAGTAGCTCCTGCACTCTTATCAAATGCACAAAACAGAAAAGCATTTATTATTTTTTCGCGAGTAATTCTTTTTTTATGCATTCAAGTCTACTTTTCGTTTATCAAACGAACTCTCTTTGTTTCTTCTTCAGAAAGCTTGTCTTTTATTTCTGACCAAATTGAAACTCCGCCCTTATTGTGCTGCTTAGAATAGTACAGCGCATGGTCGGCATTTATCATTGCAGTTTCCATATCAGTCATATCGTCGGTGTCTGAATTTGAACAAATTCCCATGCTAAAGCCAAGCAAATACTTTGGCTTTATTTCTATTTTTTTGTCCAGCAAGGCTTCAAGATCGGGAATAAAATGCTGAGCCTTTTCCAAAGCTTCTTGAAGTCGTTCTGCCGCCCGCCGTGCTTCCGAACAAGTGGTGTTTGGCAGAACGACCACAAATTCGTCTCCGCCAAAGCGAGAAACAAAGTCAACCTTTCTGTAAACGGATTTTAAAAGGCGTGCGAAACACGCGATAAGCAAATCGCCTGCTTCGTGGCCGAACGTGTCATTGTAGTACTTAAAATTGTCCAAATCTATAAACGAAATAGCTTCGTGCATATAGAGATTGCGTTTTCGTTCGTAACGGCGAATCATTTCGCTTTCCAAACTTAAATGCTCTTGCAAAGCCCGGCGGTTTTTTAGCATGGAAAGCTGATCTGTAGAAGAAATATAAAGCAAATGTTCATTTTGCTTAAGCATTACAAGCTGCGCCTGAACACTCATTATCGCCATGTTGAGAGTATTAAAATCTTCGCCAGTGAACGCAAACGCAGAGGCTTTTCCTGGAATAATAACAATTCCCCCTTCAAATTCGAATTTTGAAAGGTTTCCAAAAATTATTCCCTTTTCTTTCAAGAAAAACAAGCGAGGATGCTCTTGCTCCCTAGAGATTTGCAACAATTCTTCCCATTTTTCATTTGAAAAATTTTCGCAATCGTTTCTAGAAACTTGGGAAAGCACATTCCATTCCACTCCAGAGCGTTCTGCTATAAAAACGCAATCGGCTGTAGCGTAATCAAAAATTGACTGCGAAACATTTTTTGCATATGTAATTTGATTTGTATTTTCAGAATTAAAAGACATTATTCTGTTCAAAAACTGAGAATCTCTTAAACGCCCATGCAGCTGATTTATAAGCCGTTCCTTTTCAGCGCGCTCTTCTAGCTTTACAAGATCAACTTTTGCCTGAGGGAATTTTGGCACGCTTTCAAGATACTTTTCAACAGAAAATGGCTTGTCTTCCAACAAGAAAAAGTCAAATTCTTTTTCTTTAGCAAGAGCAAAACCTTTTTCCATATATTTTTTGCTCAATTTTGAACACAAGTCTTCAAAATCTTTTTGGCTAGCACAGTCAGCATTTTTAAGGACTTCTTCTGAATCTAATTTTTTTGCCTTAAACAAGGTTACCGCATACTCGTAAAACATAAACACCAAGCGATGTTCTTGCGTTTTTCCTACTGAATCAAATTTTTCTTCTATTAGAGATATATATTTTTCAGATTCTAAAATTTTTCCTTCGCGAACTAAAATAAAAGCCTGAATAAGATATTCCAACAGACCTTCTATAGGAGTCACCGACCTTCCGTTATTTAAAATATTGTGCAAATTGATTTTTGCACGCAAAAAATCTTCGCGGTCATAGTCAATTACAGTTCTATACATCAAAATGTCATTGTACTCTGGCAAAAAGGAATTGGCGGAACTTTCTGAAAGATTAAAAATATTAAGGAAGTGCATTATTTTCTGCAAAAAGACGTAGGCAAAGTCGTACTGTCTTGCGTAAAAAAGAGCTCTTGCCGTGTTATTAAGCGTAATTATAACTTCTGGATAGTCATCAATATTTATGAGTTTGGAAATAAAGCTGTTTATCAAATCATAAGATTCTCTGTACTTTGCTCTAATCAAAAGTTCATAGGAAAGACCGTTTCTAATCTTCATTACAGAAGCTAGCTGACCTATTTCTGTTCGCAATTCGTTGCAAAGGTTGTACCATTTTAAAGCTTCTTCAGGATAGCCGTTTTGCGAATACACAATTCCCTTCCAATGGCAAGCTGTAGAAAGACCAAACTTATTGCCTAACCTTTCTGTAATATCTTTTGCTTCATCAACCTTTTTCTGTATAAAATCTTTTGTTTTGGGATTAGAAACAAGATTCCATGGAATTACAAGAGAAACGAAGTAAGCGTTGTTCACAAGCCCCCTTTGCTCTAAAAGATTAATTGTATGCTGGTACTTTTCTATGCATTCCTCATCAGAAACAAAAGTCGTTTCCATCCTTTCGTTTATTATGTAGTCTTGCATACAAGCAAGCGCATAGCATACAGAGTCCTTGTCTTCTGAAAGTTTTTGTTTTAGCAAAGTTGCATATTTAAGAGCTGTGCTGCACGCATTTCTGTCATATAAAACTTGAGAAAGAAAAAACATTGCCATAAGCTCAATGTTGTCTTCAAGCTCAGATTCAAGCACGCAGTTAAAATAAAAAGAAGCTTCGTCTGAATGGCCTGAATAAAAACAAATAAGTCCCATTTCAAGGTAAAGGGCTCTTTTTTGCGTGTAATTCATGCTCAGACATTCCATGTTATCCAAAATCCAGTTGGTAAGAATATATCCCTGCTCAAGAGAAAAGAACTGCCTGCAATTTTTTAAAGAATTTAAAAGCTCAGTAAAATTAGGAGTATACACGCAAGGCTGTTGATTAGAGCGATTAAAAGAATCGCTAAAATCTGAAATAGTATAGAAATTTGGTTTAGAGGCATCTATTAACTCTTGATAAAAAGCCTTGAAACTGTCTGTTGTATTTTCATCAATTTTAAGGCTGTTAAAGCAAAATATAAATTTTCCTTTTAGATTTTTATTTTCAAGCTTTCTTAAGATTTTAATGGACTCTTCGCCCATAAGCTGAGCGTTTGCAACAACGTAAGTATCGCTTGAAAACTCGCAAAGCATTTTTACCACGCTGCGCCTAAGGCAAGAAACCTCGTAATAAATTTCTTCTGGAATTACAACATCTTCGCGCTCGCAGACTACGCCGTTTTTAAAATATTCAATAAAAGAATTTTCGTGCAATGAATACGAAACTTTTTTTACAAATTCTAGGTTCGGAGAACTTTCTGAAATAATTTCCATAAAAGGTTTTAAAGGCTGATAGTTGTTCAGTAAATCGATGAACTTTGCGTTAGGAATAAACTCTCGCAAAGTTTTCATAAACATTTCTGGAACAGAAAGGTACAAAACCTTATTCTTTTCTTCACTTTCAAATTTTTCAATTACAGACTTTATAATATGTTCAAAACCCATAGCGTAGATTATAACACACATAAAAAAACTTGCAAAGTTTTATAAAGAAAAAAGCTTTCAGCGAAGTTACGCTTTTGTTTATTTTTCTGAAAACTCGAAGTTTAGGCTAACTACAAAAAACGCGGCTTTCAAGCTATATCACTTTTATTCAGAGCGCGAATCCGTTCAATTAATGTAGGATGTGAATAATTCCAGAATACATAAAGTTCAGAAGGCAAAAGCTCGCTCAGGTTTTCGCTATTGAGTTTTATAAGAGCGCAAATCAAAGCCTGCGGATTTTTTGTAATTTCAGAACTGAATGCGTCGGCCTGATATTCGTCCTTGCGGCTAAAAAAGTTTGTTATTGGAGAAAACAATTCTGAAAGCGGAAAAAATGTAACAGAAGCCAAAAACAGTCCTATAAATTGAACTGCTTGTATTTTTGAACTTTCTATTGCAAAACCAAATCCTGTATACAGAGAATGAGTTTGCGCGCACTTAAAAAGCACAAACATCAAAATAAACTCTAGCGGAACCATAGCTAAAAATCTTTTGATTATGTGCTTTAATTTATAGTGACCAAGCTCGTGGCCTAAAACGGCTACAAGTTCGTCCGTTGCAAGCTGTTTTACAAGGGTATCGTATAGCACAATTCTTTTTGACTTTCCAAGACCTCCAAAATAAGCATTGCTATGACCGCTGCGCTTTGAAGCGTCCATTACAAAAATTCCAGAAGACTTAAAGCCCAAATTTTGCATAAGAGCGGAAATTTTTTGCTTCAATTCCCCTTCCTCTAGTGGAGTAAACTTGTTGAACACCGGAGCAATTACCAAAGGATAAAGAACCTGCATTATCAAAGTGAAAACAAAAATAAAACAAGTAAGAAGAATCCACCAAGTATTTGGCATTTTTACAAGAATAAATGTTGCCGCCGCCAAAAGAACTGCAGATAAAACCAGTGATAAAACAAGGCTCTTTATTTGATCTGCAAGCCACAGTTTAAAAGTCATCTTTGAAAAACCAAATTTTTTTTCGATTTTAAATTCGCTTATCAATTCAAAAGGAATAGAAAGGATTGATTCTGGAAGCCCCGCAAAAAAAAGGAAAAGAGCTGCGCAAAAAAATGTAGATAAAAATCCTTGTGGAAAACTTGTTATTCTTAAAATCTTTTGAAAAATAAACGGGTAATACCCCGTGCACACTAAAAGAAGCGTTAATGCTAATCCACAAATAGAAAAAGGTATCCAAGCAAAGTATTTTGCATCTTCGTATTGACAGATTTTTTTTAATTTTTCGCTATCAAAAGAATCGGAATCAAGATTATTTTTTTCGACAGCTTCTTTTATTTCTTTTGGCAAAAAACTACCGTTTTTGCATCTTGAGCGCCAGTCGCTGAATTTTAAAACATGATTTATAAAAAACGAAAGAAAAGTTCCTGCTAAAAAAATTATTACAAATGGATTTGAATATATTATCTGATTAGTCATAAGTTGATTATATAGGTTGCTCTGCAAGTTTTCAAGAAACACAAAATCCGAACAAAAATAAAAAAGTGCAGTATAATGTGCAAAGGTACAAAATATGATAACAATTGATTTTCAAAACCGCGGAAAACTTGGACTTTGCGAATATTTATACATCACAATAAAAAAACAGATTCAACAAGGAATTTTAAAAGGAAACGAAAAACTGCCTTCAAAACGGACTCTTGCGCAGCATTTGGGAATAAGTGTTATTACTGTACAAAACGCATATAATCTTTTAATTGACGAAGGCTACCTTTATTCTTATGAAAAAAAAGGTTTCTTTGTCACCGAACTAAAGCCTTCAGAATTAAAAAAAGAAAACCTGCCGCTAAAAAACAAAAATTTTGAACTTCAGGATTTTAGCAATGCGGAAGCCTGCAAAAAATGGTTTTATGATTTTACTGACAATTCCACAGGTGTAGAAAAGTTTCCGTTCAGATTGTGGTCTCGCATAACAAAAGACGTGCTTAATTCTGCAGAACAAAAACTTCTTTCAAGAATCGATTTTGCAGGAATACTTGAACTTAGAGAGGCAATTGCAAAATATCTTCAAGAATTTAGAAATATGGAAGTAAACGCTAACCAAGTTGTAGTTGGAGCAGGAACAGAAGTCCTTTTCAGCATGCTTGTTCAATTTCTAGGAATAAATAAAACCTACGCCGTAGAAAATCCAGGATACAGAAAAGTTGCCGCCGTCATAGAATCCTTAGGTTCAAAATGTGCTGGCATCGATATTGATAAAAACGGAATGAACTTGCAAAAATTAAAGGAATCCAAAGCTCAAATAGCCCACATCAGTCCAAACCATCACTTTCCTACAGGAACTGTAATGCCAGTCCTCAGGCGGCAAGAATTTCTGGACTGGGCAAAAGCAGAAAAAGACCGTTACATAATAGAAGACGATTACGACAGCGAATTCCGGTTTAACGGCAAGCCCCTGCCAACACTGCAGAGCGCGGACACTTCTTCAAAAGTTATTTATATAAACACATTTAGCAAAACGCTTTCGCCTTCGTTTAGAATTGGATTTATGATTCTTCCGCCAAGCCTAGTTCAGCCGTTCAGAAAAAAAATGGGATTTTTTTCAAGCACTGTAAGCGCCTTTGAACAATACACCTTGGCTAAATTTATAAGCTCTGGCTATTACGGAAAACACATTACCAGAATGAAAAACTACTATCGTTCGCTGAGAAACAATTTTATAAATGCAATAGAAAGCAGCCCGCTTGCAAAGAACTGCACAATCCATGAAGAAGATTCCGGTCTGCATTTTCTTTTAAAAATAAAAACAGAACTTAAGGCAACGGAATTAAAAGAGCGTTTTGCAAGCGCAGGTCTAAACATTCCGCTTCTTTCAGAATATTTTTACACAGGAACAAAAGACCCGAACGAAAAAGAACCTGTTTTTATAATAAACTACAGCGGAATTTCTAAAAATAAAATAGAAGAAATTGTTCAAAAAATGTGTTCGGTTATGTAAGATTGCGCAAATTCTATTAAGTTTTGAGCAAGATTTCCGTTTAAAAGCAAAGAACTGCTAAAATCCTTAAAGCCTTTTTTAATCTTATTAAAGCTCAACAAAAATTCTGCAACAGAAGATTCAAGCTCCTCGCCAGATTTTTCATTGTCATTGTAAATTAAAAAACACTTTTCAATAACTAAAAAAACATCGGGAGCGAAAAAAGGCTTCATCTTGCTTAGCAAGGCCTGAACTTTCACAAGCTGATAATTTTCGCTTTGCGGATATGCATGCCACACAAACGGTTTTCCGCACAAGCACGCCCTGCTTAAAGAATCCTCGCCCCGGACAAAAATCAAATCTGAACTGCACAAAAGGAAATCCCATTCCTCTTGCGGAAGGAAATCCAAAACCCTAACAGAAAAACCAGTTTTTTTCCCTTTTACCGCATTTTCAAAGCTTTGCTTTCCAGCCCCCTGCGCAAGTTTTACCGAAAGATTTTTTTTGCAGACTTTTGCATTAAAGACTTCCAATGCGTTTACCACAGGAATTAAATTTTTTGGATATGAAAAAAACAATACGTTAAAATCACAGTTTTTTTTATCTTTTTTAGCGTTCAGTTTTTCCGCTTCTTTTATTGAAGAAAGAAACGGCTTGTCTAAAATCAAGCCGCCGGTTTTTGAAGTAAAGCCTGGCATAAAATTCACTTTTTGCACACTTGCGCTGCGAGTAAGAGATTTTAACTTATGAAAAGTTTCTGCATAATCTTCCGCAGTCAAATAGTCAAGCATGACTGTGTAAACCGTAGATTTAAGTTTTACTTCGAATAAAAGTTTTTCAAGCCAGATAGGTCTTCCGCACTGGAAACATTCAATTATTAATTGAGGCGGATTTTTAGAAAACTCTTCAAAGCATAATTTTTGGGCATTCCATTGAAAAATCTTCCAGTTATTTACAGTTTGCTCCAGTTCATTTGGATTTACTTTAGGGCAAAGCAAATTAAACGATTCAAGATTGTCTGCAACTATTCTAATCTTTGTAGAAAGCGGCAAAATTTCAGAAAGGGCTCTTGCCAGCCTGTAGACAACGCCTATATCGCCAAAATTATCCACAACCTTGCATAAAATTGTTATGTCTTGCAACGTGTTTTTCATGCGGAATATTCCGTGTACGCATAAGCATTGTGAAGATGAATGGACTCTTCGTTTTCACATTCAACGCTAAACCAGGCAAATGGAGTTTTAATCTTAAAGTTTCTTAGGAAAATATAAACTTCTCTCACAACATCTTCCACAAAGCGAGGATTTTCGTAGGCTTGCTCGGTAACAAATTTTTCATCTTTTCTTTTTAAAACTGAATAAAGCGGACTTGAGGCGCACTGCTCAATTCCTTTGATTATATCTTCTATCCAAAAAAAATCGCTATACAGAATTTTTACTCTTACAGTTCCTCTTTGATTGTGTGCGCCGTATTCGCTTATAGCCTTGCTGCAAGGACACAATGTTGCAATGGGAACTTCTATTCCAACATAAAACTTTTTTTGCGAAGGACTATCTTTTTCGTCGCTGACGCAAACTTCAGCCTCGTAAGAACAATGATATTCTATAATACCTTCGCTTTGGCTTACCGGAGCTTTTTTTTCTATATAGTATGGAAAAGAAATTTTTCCGTAAGCCTTGCAGGCATCAAGTTTCTGGCGCATTTCTTCAAGCATTTCAAGAAAATGCTGCATTGTTATATCTTTATGGTACTTGTGAAAAACTTGAATAAAACGGCTCATGTGGGTTCCCTTAAAATTATGAGGAAGATTTACATACAAATCCACGGCTGCAGTTGTGTTTTGAGTACGATTGTCTTTGTCTAAAACTGTAACCGGATATTTTACGTTTCTTACTCCCACTTTTTGCAAGGGAATCTTTCTTGTGTCTTCTTCGTTCTGAATATCACGCATAATTTATTCCCTTTCGGCAGCTTCGAGCGTATTGAACATGAGCATTGCTATGGTCATTGGACCTACACCCCCTGGAACTGGAGTTATGTATCCTGCAGTTTCCAGCAAATCGTTGTAGTCGCAGTCGCCAATTAATCTGAATCCGCTTTTTTTTGAGCTGTCTGGGATTCTGTTAACGCCGACGTCAATAACTGTTGCTCCGTTTTTTACCATATCTTTTGTAACGGTGTGCGGATGTCCGCTGGCAACTACTAAAATATCCGCCTGCTTTGTAATTTCAGAAAGATTTTTTGTTCCTGTGTGGCAAATTGTTACAGTGCAGTTTGTTTGGCGGCGAGCTAAAAGAAGCGCAACAGGCTTTCCAACAATATTTGAACGCCCAATTACAACGGCATGCTTGCCGCTAGTTTCTATTCCCATTTTTTCAAGCAGAACAATAATCCCATGCGGAGTGCAAGGCAAGAAAGATTTTTTTCCAATCACAAGATTTCCAACATTTACAGGATGAAAACCGTCCACATCTTTTTCCGGACTTATTGCAAGCAAAACTTTTTCTTCGTTTATATGCTTTGGAAGCGGCAGCTGAACTAAAATTCCGTGAACTGAGGAATCCGCATTTAGTTCTGCGATTATTTTTAGCAATTCTTCCTCGGTTGTGCTTTCTGCAAGATGCATGCTTCTGTCTAACATTCCAACTTCTGCAAGCGCCTTTTGCTTTCCTGTTACATAGGAAACGCTTGCCGGATTTTCTCCAACTAAAATAACTGCCAAACAAGGAATTATTCCCCTAGCCTTAAGTTCCTCTGTTTTTTTAGCGACTTCGCCCCTTACTTGCGCCGCTATAGCCTTTCCATCTATGATTTTTGCACTCATTCTGTTACCTTCCTTAAGTTCGGTTATTTTAATTGTAATTACATCGCAAAAAATGTATAATTAATGCTACTATAACTTTTTTTGCTGTTTAGTTCTATCTATATAAAATTTTAGAATAGTTTAGTAAAGTGAGGAAAAAAATGAAACGTTTTGCTTTCGCTCTGTGTTTTTTTTCTGTTTTAGTATTTTCTGTAAACGCGCAAGAAAATTCTGTTCCAGATGAAGAGCCAGAAGTTCAAGAAACCTATAAATACGAAATAAATGGAAGAGGCGACCAGTTTATAAAAATTGCCATTATGCCTAGTTTCCCATTAAATTTTGGCGATCAAATGAAAATCGGGGGAGCTGCGGAACTTTGCTACTACAGATTCCTAAACAGCTGGCTAGCTCTTGGCGGCGAACTTATGGCGGGTTACAACCTTACAAAGGGAAGCAACATTTTTACCTACGTTCCAATCAGTTTTGGCGTTATGTTTCAGCCTTCTGTCTGGAAAATTGAATTTCCAGTAACGCTTTCTTTGGGAACCGCATTTGAAACTTGCCAAAATAAAAAATATTTTCCAGGATTGTCTTTTAAAGCAGATTTAGGAGCTTTCTTCCGCATGTCGGAAACCTGGTCATTCGGCTTAGGCGGAAAATTTGTTATGCTCCCAGAATGGTATACAAAAACTGAAAACGCAAAGCCGGATCAAGCCTTGTATATGCAAATTTCTGCTTCGGCAAGATACCATTTCTAAAAAATCAACAGGGATTTAATTAATATGAAAAAATTACTTAGTGTTTTAATCTGCTCGTTAGGACTTTTTTCTTTTGTAGGCTGCTACGACGCAATTTTACAGGGAATAAGGGAAGAAGTTGAACTGGAAGATGCTCAAATTTCAGGATTTATAAATAACATCACTAGATTCAATGCCAAAAACGAATCTGGAATAGATACAGAATATCTTTACCTTCAAAATGGGCTTGTTTACTATAAAACAACTTCAAATGAAGATGCCACGCACGGAAAATGGCACAAAGACGGAAAAACTCCAAATCCTGTAAAGTATAATTACTATTTGGAAAACGGCTCTTCAGGTTTTTCTGGAACATTTTTCTATAAATCCGCAGCAGACGGAAAATATATTTATATTTTGGGCTTTGAGCCAGAACAAGACGACGACAGCGGCTTAAATGTTTCTGGCACCATAAAACTTTATTGTTCTGAAGGACCTGGAAAAGAATGGAAAGAAGTTGCAGAGATTAATAAAAAAATCGAAGAATATGTGTTTTCCTTAAAAAGTTCAACTTACAGCACTTATTACCTTGAAGACATAAACATCTGCCTTTTTGGCACAAATGACGCAAAGGCTGAAAACAGAAAAGCCTACATCCGAATCGGCGGCGGCTCTGGAAAAACTGGCGGAGATACAACCATTTCTTCAAATCTATGGAAAGACGAATTTGAACTTTACGAATTGAACGGAGCGGAAACTTCTGCCGCAAGCTGCATGGCAAGCAGCAAAGCTGAAAACTCTTTAGGAATTACAAAAGACACTATGTCCGCCGTTTATTTTAAAGGCAAAACATACTTTTTTGACCGGCTAGGAACTGGAAAAACCCTTGATTCTTCTGGCAGCGATTCCTACCTTATAAAATGCGAAGGAACAACCCTCTGCTGTACTAAAGACGGAACATTTACTGACATAAAAATTACAAAAGACGAAGAAGAACAGATATATTCTCTCAGCACAAGCGCAGACAAAAGCATAATTTCTATTGCCGTTACAAAGAATTCTATTCTTCTTGGAACAAGCGGAAAAGGCGCTGTTAGAGTTTTATTGGATTCTGAAGGGAAGCCAACAGGAAACGGTTCTAGCGACTCTGGCTATTCATCTAATATGTCTACAATAATGACGAATCCTTACATAGTTAGAACTTTATTCTGTGTAGATTCAACAAAAAACGAAGCGGACACTGTAATGTATTCGTCTCTGCAGTTTATCTATCCAGAAACTACAGCTGGCGCAAGTTACGACAACGTTGGCTTGTGGTCTTACTATCCATCTCGCGGCAACTGGAATAGGGAATAGGTATAAATATGGAACTTAATAGCAAAACAAGAAAATTGCTCGAAAAATACGCTCACGACATTCAGCCTGTTGTAATAGTGGGCGGCAACGGTATTTCAGATGCATTAAAACAAAAAGTTTGCGCAGAGCTCGATGCCCACGAATTAATAAAAGTTAAATTCAACGACTTTAAAGATGAAAAAAAAGTTCTTTCAGAACGGCTTGCTAAAGACTGCGGCGCCTTTCTTGTGCGTGTAATTGGCAACATTGCAATTTTATACAAACAAAACGAAGATCCTTCAAAACGTTCTTTTAAAATATAGATTAGTTTTTAGTGTTTGCGTTGCAAACTTTTTATATTCATGTTATTGCCAAGTTAAATTTATAAAGCGTTTAATTTGGCAACTCACTTTCTCTTGGAGAAAAATATGATAGAAGTTTCCCATGTGTCTCGCAGTTTCGGGGCATTTCATGCGGTTGATGACGTTAGTTTTTCGATTCCAACTGGTCAAATTGTAGGGTTGCTTGGACCAAACGGAGCTGGAAAAACAACTACGATGCGCATGATAACAGGCTTTTTAAAACCTACATCGGGTTCCATAAAAATTGACGGAATCGACGTTGCTAACTTTCCTGTTGAAGCAAAGAAAAAAATTGGCTATATGCCAGAATCAGCATGCCTTTACGGAGACATGATTGTCGCCGATTATTTGACTTACATTGCAAATATTTATGGTCAAAATCCAAAGGAAAAGTTACCGCTCTTGTGCTCAGAATGCGGGCTAAAAGAAGTTATGTACAAAAACATTTCTGAACTTTCGCGCGGTTATCGCCAGCGCGTAGGTTTGGCGCACGCGCTTATGAACGATCCGGAAATCATCATTCTTGATGAACCTACAAGCGGTCTTGACCCTAATCAAATAGAAGACGTTCGCTCTTTAATAAAAGAAATCGGAAAAACCAGGACTGTAATAATTTCTACGCACATTCTTAGCGAAGTAGAAATGCTTTGCAGCCGGGTAATCATTATTAGCGGCGGAAAACTTGTTGCAGACAGCCCTACTGAAAAACTTCGCGAAAACTATAGCCGTTCGTATGCAGTTACAGTTGCCGCAAAATCTAGTTTTGAACAGTTAAAAACTGCGCTTTCAGAAATCACAGAAATTGCAAGCTTAGAAGAGCAACCTGCTTCAGATGCTAATAGCGGAATATGTACGGCAAGCATTTCCGTTAAAGATGATGCGGAAATTCGTCCTGAAATAGCAAAAGTTCTTGTTTCAAAAGGAATAGAACTCTACGAACTTTCGGTACAAAAGAACAGCCTTGAAGATGTTTTCCACGCGATTACTTCTGGAAACGCAGAAGAGTTTCACTACGAACCGTCTGCGCAAGGCTAGCCTTTGTCTATATCCCATATAATTTGGAGGAATGTTTGCTATGAGCAACAGTAAAAATAAAACTTGCAATCCGGCATTTGTAATAATGAAGCGCGAACTTGGCTCGTATTTTTCAAGTCCGATTGCATATATCGTTACAGGTCTTTTTCTTATAATTACAGGAATTATGTTCTTTACGGCGTTTTTCTTGCAAAATCAGGCCAATATGCGAAATCTTTTTTCAATTTTGCCGCTTCTTCTTTCGCTTTTTATTCCTGCGCTTACAATGCGCTTGTATTCAGAAGAAATTAAAACAGGCTCTATTGAAACCCTTATGACCCTGCCAGTCACAGAAACTCAAGTTGCAGCTGGCAAATTTCTAGCCGCGCTGATTGCTTCCCTTGCAATGATTGCCCCGACACTGCTTTATCTAGTCAGCATTTTGCCTTTTGGAATTCCAGACATGGGACCGGTCGCATGCGGTTACCTTGGAGCAATTTTTTTGTGCGCTTCCTTCTGCGCAATCGGTCTATTCGCTTCTTCTGCAACAAAAAATCAAATTGTAGCATTTTTCTACGCATTCATTATTTGCATCGCGCTTACAATGGTCAGCCAGTTCTTAATCTTTTTGCCTTCGCCAATTGTAAGCTTCTTGCAATTTTTAAGCGCGGAAGAACATTTTACCTCAATTTCAAGAGGAATCATTGATTCAAGGGATTTGCTGTACTTTATTTCGTTGACGGCGCTTTTCTTTACTTTAACGGTTATTGCACAACGTAAAAAAGCAAAATAATTTGGAGACTTACAGATGAAAAAAATTATTGATTGGTTAAAAGGTCCAGCCAGCGATTTTGCGCTTTTTTGCTTGATTTTGATTCTTGCAAATGTAATTGGCTACAGAGCTTTTGCTCGCATAGATTTTACACGACAGGGAACATATTCTCTTTCGCAAGCAACAAAAAACACATTGCAAACGCTTTCTTCGCCGCTTTCGGTAAAGGTTTTCTTTTCAGATGACTTGCCTTCGCCTTACAGCGAAACTGCGCAATATGTAAAAGATATTTTAGTTGAATACAAAGGTTCTGCGAACAAGAACTTTAGTTACCAATTCTTTAAAATGAATAAACCTGAAAATCAGGCAATTGCAAGAAATTACGGAATTCATCAAGTTCAGATTCAAAAAGTTGGACGCACAGAAGTCGGCTTTATGCAAGCCTGGATGGGTCTTGCAATTGTTTACGGAGATTCAATAGAACTTTTAGACGAAATTACAAGCGATTCTGGATTTGAATACAACCTTACTTCTAAAATTTCAAAAATTGTTTCAACTGTGGACGCCTTGTACGGTCTTAACAGCGATGATTCTATTTCTATGACGCTATTCGCTTCTGAAGAGTTAAGCCAGTTCAACATTTCTGGATTTGATAGCCTTGATACAGTGGTACAAAATGCGTTTAATAGCGTTAATAAGAAAAATTTAAATCGTCTTTCTTACATAAGAAAATATCCTTCTGACGAAGAATCTGTTGCGCTTGCAGAAAAATACGGACTGCCTGTTGTAAGCTACAAAGACAAAAACAACAAGGAAGGAAACGCGCTTTTTGGCATAGTTCTTGAACACGGCGATTCGTTTAGAACAGTTCCGCTTGCAATCCAGCGTTCATTTTTTGGATATGGAATTTCAGGACTTGATGAACTTGAAGCAAATATAAACGACAGTTTGCAGAGCCTTCTAGCAAAGTCTACAGAAATTGGTTACGTTACAGGCCACCAAGAAGCTTCTCTTACTGACGAAAACGGCTCGCAAATCCATCTTGTCTCTTTAATAAGTGATATGTACACCTTCAAGGAGCTAAACCTTGCGGAAGATGAAATTCCTGCAAACTTAACTTCGATTGTTATAAATGGAGCAAAATCAAAGTTCACAGAAGAAGAGCTTTTTAAGATTGACCAGTTTGTAATGAAGGGCGGAAACTTAATTGTTTTCCAAGACCCGTTTGATGCCAGTCAAGCAAACTACTATTCGCAGCCACAGTACACACCAATTGAAACAGGTCTTGAAAGAATTCTTGATTCTTACGGAGTAAAACTTGAAAAGAACTACGTTTTTGACGAACAGTGCTACGTTCAGCGGCAGCGTGGATATGGCGAAATAAAATTATTTTGGGCGCCACAACTTCAGAAAAAACAGCTTGACCAGAAAAGTCCGATTACAAAAAATCTTGGATACGTAATTCTTTTGCAGTCAGGTTCGCTTGACGTTGAAAAAGCTAAGGAAAACAAGAATATAAAGCTTTCTGTACTTGCAAAAACTTCGGAAAACGCTTGGGCTGAACAGTCTGGCTTCCAGCTTGCGCCGGGAATGCAACCTCCTTTTAATAAGGCTGAAGAAAAATCTTATAATCTTATTGCCCTTTTGGAAGGAAAGTTTTCAAGCGCATTTGATTCAAATCCTTCTGAAAACAAAGAAGATTCTGGCGAACTGAATGCGTCTAAGCACATAAAGAAATCTGCGCAAAATGGAAAAATATTTGTCGCAAACACTGCGATGATAACAACTAACATGTTGATTGACGATTCTGGCTCAGAACCGATTGCACTATTTGTTCGCAACGTAATGGACTACATGAATGGCAACGAAGATTTGTGCACAATGCGGACAAAAAGCCTTTCTATAAACACACTTTCGAACACAAAGTCGCCTTTGGCAGTAATTGTAAAGTATTTCAACATGATTTTTATTCCGCTGCTAGTCGCAATTGCAGGATTTGTAGTTTATAGAGCAAGAATCCTTCGCAAAAAGAAGATTCGCTTGGAATACAACCCAAATGATTCAAGAATAGAAAACTCAAAATAATATGATAAAAGATAAAAACTTGCGGCATTTCAACAGTTTTTATCTTTTATGAGAGGTAAATTATGACAAAACGAAAAATTACACTTTGTTCAGTTGCGGGCGTTTTGCTTGTAATTGCAATTATTCAGTCAATAGTTTTAAATAAAAACCCTGTAAAAACAGTCAAACTTTCTGCAGAGCCTGATTCTTTAATTATAAAAAATGCGGACAAAACCGTTTCTTTAAAAAGCAATGGTTCAGTTTGGACAGTGGGAGACGGTTCTTTTGAAGCGAAAAAAACGGAAATTGATTCTATTTTAAGACTTGTAAAAGAAATCAAAATTTTAGATTCAGTAGGAAAAACTGGAAACGAACTTCTTGAAGAGCGTTACAAACTTTCTGACGGAAAATCAATTGTTGTTTCCGTAAAAAAAGGCGAAAGCGTTCTTAGAACAATCTTTATAGGAAAGACAACTTCAACATCTTCGCAAACTTACGTTACGCTTGACGGTAAAAAAGAAATTTTCCTTGTTTCCGGAAATTACCGTTCAGCTTTTGAAAAAGATGAAAATTCTTTTAGGAGCGAATACGTCTATGAGCTAGACGAGGGCAAAGTAAAATGGGTTTCAAGCACTGCAAATGGAACTACCTTAAAAATTGAAAACCTTGCAAAGGTTGGCGAAGAAGAAAAATGGAATTTTGCAAACAGCAGTTCTGAAAAAGAAATTGATAACGACAAGGCTATAAATTGGGTTCAGTCTGTTGCAACTTTAAAAGTAAATTCCTGGCTTTCTGATGATGAAACTCTACCTGCAAAAAAAGTTGCTTCTGTTCAAATCGGACTTGAAGGCGAAACTGTTTTTGTAGAAATTTATTCTAAAAAAGACGGCGATTCTGAAAAATACATAGGAACTTCAAGCCGCACTGTTCACAAATTTGAATTAAGCGAATACAACGCAAAAAAATTCTTAAAAACTTTTGACGATTTAATAAAAAAATAAAGTCCTAAAAGCCGGGTTTTTATAACTTTGAGAAAAAGCTTTCAACACTTTTTTTCATTTTCTAAAAACCCGGCTTTTATTTTATGGTTTAAAATCTCTAGCCTACTTTTTAAATCCTGAAAGACGCATTGTATTTAAGATAGCAAGAATACAAATTCCTACATCACCAAAAACCGCAAGCCACATATTTGTTATTCCCAATGCGCTTAAAATCATTATTGCAGCTTTTGTTCCCAAAGAAGCTACAATATTTTCATAAACAATTCTTTTTGTTTTTCTGCTGATTTTAATTCCATCTGAAATCTTTGCAATGCTATCGTTCATAATAACCACATCGGCGCTTTCTATGGCGGCATCTGCTCCCATTCCACCCATTGCAATCCCCACATCTGCACGGGCGAGAACTGGAGCGTCATTTATTCCATCTCCCGCAAAAAGAAGAGTTCCGCTTTTGCGGCCGTTCTTTTTCATGCCAGCAATAAGTTCTTCCACTTTAGAAACTTTATCGCCAGGCAAAAGCTGCGAATAGACATCTGTTATTCCAAGCTCTTCAGCTGTTTTTTCGGCAGACTCCTTTGTGTCCCCGGTAAGCATTACAACTTTCTGAACACCTGCATTTTTTAGGCTTTGAATCGCAAATGCAGAATCAGCCTTTGTTTCATCGCTGATGATTATGTGGCCGCAGTATTTGCCATCTTGAGCAACGTGAACTATTGTTCCGTAATCAGGCTTGGAACATTTTGCAAATCCTTGAACGTTTTGCTCTTCCATAAGGCGTTGATTGCCAGCCAGAACAACTTTTCCGTTTAGATTAACCTTAATTCCCTGTCCGCTTATTTCTTGCGCATTTGTAATTTTTGCAAGGGAACAACATTCTCCGTGGTGAGCCTTTTTTAAGGAGATTGCCGCAGGATGGTTTGAATAAGTTTCTGCGTGAGCTGCAATTGCAATTAATTCATCGGCAGGAATGTTGCATCCTTGCGCGAGATGAACATCCGAAACTACAAAAACACCTTTTGTAAGAGTTCCAGTTTTATCGAATACGGCAGTTTTTGCTTTTGAAAGACCTTCAACCGCAGCGCTTCCCTTCACAAGAATTCCTTTGCGGCTTGCATTTCCTATTCCGCCAAAGAACGAAAGAGGAACGCTGATTACAATTGCGCAAGGGCAAGAAACTACAAGAAATTCAAGAGCCCTGTAAATCCAAACAGACCAAGTCCAATTGCCAGTCGCAATTTTCGTTATTACAGGCGGAAGCACGCCGACTAAAAGGGCTGCAAGACAGACAAGCGGCGTGTAGATTTTGCTAAAGCGAGTAATAAACCGCTCTGTTTTTGTCTTTTTTTCGCTAGATTCTGAAACAAGTCTAATTACGCGGCTAGCAGAACTTTCTGAAGCAGGGCGAAGAGTTTTTATAGTAATCAGGGCATTTTTGTTTATTGCGCCGCTAAAAACTTCATTTCCTTCAAAAACTTCTCGCGGAACAGATTCTCCTGTAAGCGCAGATGTATCTATAAATGACTTTCCTTCAATAACGACGCCATCTACAGGAATTCTTTCTCCTGGCTTTACGATTACAATGTCTCCAACAGCGACTTCTTCCGCGCTGATTTCAACTGTCTTTCCATCCCGAACAACGCTTGCAGTATCAGGACAGATTTCCATTAAAGAATCAATTGAATCCTTAGATTTGTCCACCGCATAATCTTCAAAGTATTCGCCGATTTGGTAAAAAAGAACGACCGCAACTGCCTCGCCAACTTCCCCAATAAAAACGGCGCCCAAACTGGCAAGCGTCATAAGGAACTGCTCATCAAAGATTTTTCCTTTTAAAATATTTTTTACCGCGCCGATTACAACATCTTTTCCTACTAACAAATACGCTATCAAACAAAGAAAAATGTAAGCGTAGTCTTGATAGCTTGCAATATTTTTTACATTTGGAAAAAGATTTTCAAAGTTCACCAAGTGTCTTAAAAGCAGCGCTGCTACAAAAACAACTGCCGCTATGATTATTTTCTTTAAGGAATGTTCTTCTTCCTCTTCTTCTTCATGGCAGCAACTACATTTAATTTGACTTTCACATTTTTTATGTTCGTGACTGTGTTCATGTTCGTGATTTTCCATATAGATACCTCTTCTAGAGTTTATTTTATTCGCCTACGTGGTCAAGCCCTTGATTTAGGATTGAAACTACGTGATTGTCGCTCAATGAATAAAAAAGATTTTTTCCTTCGCGGCGAAACTTTACAAGTTTGTTTGTTTTTAAAATCCTTAGCTGGTGACTTACAGCAGATTGCGTCATTCCTAAATTTTCCGCAACGCTTGTCACTGTAAGTTCTTGCTGAAGCAGCGCAAAAAGAATTTTAATTCTTGAAGAATCTCCAAAAATTTTAAAAAGTTCAGCCAAATCAAAAAGCGTATCTTCGTCTGGCATTTGCTCAAAAATTGTTTGTGCCAAAACTTACCTCCTATTCTAATATATGAACAACTGTTCATATATTAGAATAAAAACATTACTTTTGCAATAGTTTAATTAGCCCAAACTTCGCTTTTTTGAAAAATAAACAAAAGCGTAAGCGAAGTTACAATTTGTGAAGATTTTGTGCGATTAGAAAAATTAAGGTTGCGTAGCAACCCAAACCAATGCAAACGAAGTGCGAGCGCAACCATCTGAACAAATTGTAAATTCGCTGAAAGCATTTTTCATAATCTGTAAAAAAAAGGAAAGTTTTTCCAATCAAACAATTCTTATCATTTAATTGCTTTTTTTCCATTAGTAAATTAGAATATTACAATGGTTGCTTTTTTTACTGTACTTTTTTGCGCTTCTTTTTTATTCCTAATAGGTACTTGTTTTACATTAAAAAGTTCTCCAAAGGTTTTAAAATATCCGCTTCTTATATCTTTAATAGCTACCAGCATTTCCTGCCTTTGCCACATTTTAATTATTCACACAAAAGACTATAAAGCAGCGAGCATCGCATACGCTATATTTTTTATAGCCATAGATTTTATTGTATTTTTTATATACCGATACACTTTGGTTTTTACAAAGAATTCTTCTAAGTTCAAAATTTTAAACATAATTTTTGCAGTTCTTTTTGTGCTAGACATCGTTGCCATAACCCTAAACATTCCTTTTGAATATATGTTCAGCCTTGTAAAAATTCATTTTGACAACGACATTTCCCTTGCAGTCCAAGACAACTTCATATTTAAAATCAATAAGACAGCTGCCTACAATATCCACCTTTTTTTAAACTATATAGTTTTGGCTTTTACTCTTTTTTGCATAATAAAAAAACTGATTACTGCCCCTTCTCCGTACAAATTCATGTACCGCACAATTCTTCTTTCTCTGCTAGTTGTAATAGTAGGCGACGCATCCTATGTATTTGTAAGAATTCCAATAGATTTTTCAATAATATTTTGTACAATCTGCGCGGTTTGCTTATGCCTGTTTACTCCATCGTTTGTTCCTCCAAAACTTATTGCAAAGCAGTTAAAAAGCGTTGTTACAAACATGAAAGATGCTGTTGAAATCTTTGATAACGAAATGAACTTTGTTTACAGCAACAAAGCGATGGAAGATTTGAACAAGAAGTCAAACTTTGAGCTTGAAATCAGCTTAAAAGAGCTTCTTAAGAATAAAGATACTCTTTTAGAGAAAAAAGAATACCAAAAAGAAATAAAAACTGATTCTGAAACTTTGTATCTTAAAATATCAATAAACCCTGTAAAAGACAAAAAACGACGTTTTATGGGAATTTTTGTGGTAATTTACGACAGAACCAAAGAAATTGAACAAGTGGCATTTGAACACTACAGGGCAACTCACGATATGCTTACGGGCATTTATAACCGCGAAACGTTTTACGAAAAAGCGCGCCTTCTTATTACAGAAAATCCCTCTGAAACATTCTTGCTTGTCTGTTCAGATATAGACAACTTTAAATTTATAAACGATTTGTTTGGAAAAAATGTAGCCGACGATTTTTTAAAGCGCCTTGCAGACATTATCAGGCAAAATGTAAAAAAAGACAGCATTTATGCTCGCCTAGACAACGACCACTTTGTTGTTATGCTGAATAAAAAATACTTCAGCGAAACAACATTTATTGATTTAAGTTCCCAAGTTTCTTATATAGCAGAAAACCTTCTGTATCCAGTAAGCATTCACATGGGAGTTTATGAAATAAAAGAAAGAAATCTTCCTGTAGGCACAATGTGCGACCGGGCGCTTATGGCTTTGAATACCATAAAAGGTGACTTTAGAAAAAAAATCGCATACTACGACAAAAGCATTAGAAATTCTATGCTTAAAGAACAAAAATTTATTGGCGAATTTAACTACGCGTTAGCAAGCGGACAGTTTAAAATGTATCTTCAGCCTCAATTTTCCGGCGACAAAAAATTGCACGGCGCAGAAGCCTTAGTTCGCTGGGAACACCCTACAGAAGGAACAATAAATCCAAAGGAGTTTATTCCCCTGTTTGAAAAAAATGGAATCATAACAAGCTTGGATCTTTATATGTGGGATCTTGCCGCACGCCAATTAAAAGAATGGCAAAAGCAAGGGAAAACGGATATGTACATTTCCGTAAACATCTCGCCAAAAGATTTTTGCTACGTAGACGTTTACAAGACTTTTACGGACCTTGTAGAAAAGTATCAAATTCCACCGCAAAAGTTAAATTTGGAAATAACAGAATCCGCTATACTATTAAATTTTGATGTTCAACTTGAACTAATAAACAAACTAAGAAAATACGGATTTTCAATTGAAATGGACGACTTTGGCAGCGGCTATTCTTCGCTGAACCTTTTAAAAGACGTTCCTTTTGATATTTTAAAAATTGATATGGAATTTTTGCAGGTAAAAAACAACAAAGAACGTTCAATTCAAATTATTGATGCCATAATAAAGCTTTCAAAATGCTTAAAAATGCCTGTTATTACAGAAGGCGTTGAAACTCAAGAGCAATTAGACTTCCTAAAAAAACTTGGAAGCGACCTATTTCAAGGTTTTTATTTTTCAAAACCAATTCCTGTTTCAGAGTTTGAAAAAAAATATATTGAAAACAAAGACGTAAAAAAAGTGGCGGCCAACTAAAGTTTCTTTAATCGACCGCCACAAAGGACTTGATTCTATTTTGCAGGACTGCTATTTAGCAGCTCAACAAACCTTTAGAATTGGTAACTTACACCAATGTTTACAAAACTGTTGTTTTTCCAAGCGGCAAACTCGCTGTTATCATCCTTTGAATAAATGTACATTCCATTTACATAAAGCGAAAGCGACTGGTCTGGCTTGTATGTAAACTTTGGCATTACAATCAAGTCGCCATTTTCAATTCCGTACAAAACAGTTACTTCTGGCAAAATCTTTTCGTTCATAAAAGAAGTTGTAACGTTCACAACGAATTTATTGTTTGTATAAGCGTTTTCACTGTAGTCAACATCCAAGCCGCTTTTTATTTCATCGTTTTTAAGAATTGCAGTTCCTGTTTCCTGAACGTTTACGTTCATGTTCCAAAATGGAAGGTCGATGTCAAATCCGCCCAGCCAAGCAACTGAATTATTGTGAACAAATGCATCTGTGCCGTCAACATCTTCGGTCAAGTTGTAGGCAGCTTCGCCCCTAAGATTGAATCTCCAAAGAGTTGTTGCAGCTTCCAAACCGAAGGTTTGCTTTCTGTCGTAAGCAAGGAATTTGTCGTCTTCGCTTGTTGCGCCTTGCGCAAGATATTTGTTCAACCAACTTTCAAGTTTTACAGCATTAAATGAAGGCTGTTTGTAAAAACCGTTGTAATAGCTTACACCCCAGTCAAAAGAACCAAAGGTACCTGTAAGACGTGTTCCAAACTGACCGTATTTTAAAGTCTTTAAGTCAGGATAAATCATATCTGGATCGGAATTAAGGCTATTTGCATTGTTTAATGCGTACATATAAGCAGATCCAGCTTGTGTAGTTTTTTCTTCCGCCTTATCTGCGCCATAACCGATTTGTGCTACAGCTCCGTCGTAAGCGGCTTGAGTAGCTGTTTTTAAAGACTCATATTCTGAAACCTTGGTTGCAAGATAGCCTTGTAATTGGGTATATGTCATTCCTGTAGCTGAATCTGTAGCAGAACCTTGACCTGCAGCAACTGCAGCATCTACTGCAGTTTTTTTATCACTAGCAGTTTTATAAGCCCCAGCCGCCGCCTGATATTCAGCTGCCAAAGCATTCAAAGTGCCTGCGCTAGCAGATGCCTTTGTGTATGCTGCAAAAGCATCTGCAACTTTCGATGTCGCTCTAGTTTTTACCTCTCCTGAAAGCTTGTTGTAAGCCGCAGGAACCCAAACGCCACTAGTTGCAAAGCGGTCTACAGTCAAGAATGGAGCATAAACTGCTTCAAGATTTAAGTTCGCACCCCCAAAACTGTATGCTGCCCTAACCATAGGAGTGCTAAGACGGCGGTCGATGTAGTCCGGGATTATAAAATCTGTGTAGTCATCGGCATTAAAGTTGTCCAGCACGTGGAGCTTGTCGCCCTTGCCCCAGACAAGCTTCATTTTTCCGGCTTCAAGGCTAAAGTTTCCAAAATAACCTCGAAGAGCAAGTTCATCAATCACATCGACTGGATGATTTTTTATTGTATTCTCATCAACTTTTAGCGCAAGAAGAACATCGCTCATGCTGCCAGAATATTCAAGGTTCAACTTTGCCGAAGGAAGAACCTTTACCTGAACATCGTCGAACAACTTGTAGTCGTCGCTGCTAGTTCCATTGGGATTTAAATAGCCACGCATATCAATCCAGGCTTTTCCGCTAACAGAAAGGGCAGAAGTGCTTGAATCACCAAAACCAGAATCAAACGAATCTGTTCCAAAAGAATCAAAGGAACCTAAATCGTCAGCAAATGTTGTGGCAAGAGCCATTGCAGAAACTGCGCCCGCAAGAATTAATTTCTTAAAGTTCATTTTACTTTGCCTCCGCAAATCTTACTTATTTTCCTGTGCTCAAGAAACTCTGTGTAAACACTCTGTCAGGAATTGGCTGATCTACAATCAATTTTACAATTTCCAAAGTTGTAGAGTGTCCTGTTTGAACATTTTTAAGAACATTTACCATTGGAGTATCGTAACCGCTTTGGTTTTCAATCTTTTCTACAGAAAGAGTTTTTACAAGCTTGTCGTTCTTGTCGTACATTTCCGTGTAAATTGGATAGTAAGTTTTTTTGTCTACCCAAGTAATTCTGTAGTTGTACTGACTTGAAGCCTTGTCTTTTGGAGTTTCTTTAATTTTCCAGCAGTCGTAGCCGTTTTTCTGCTCTTCAAGAAGAAAGTCATGAATATCAGCATCAACATCGCGGGTTGTAAGGTCATCGTAAGTTGCGTCTGTTCCCATAAATGATTTTGAGCCTTCGCTAGAGTTTACACGGCGAGTAGATTTTAACGATGGAAGATAAATCCATTTGTCATCTGCACGACCGTCGTTTTGAATCTGAAGGAACCTAGTTCCCTTTACAGAAGCTGGCGAAAGGAAAACCATGACAATTGAATCCAGACCGTCTTTGTTTCTTCCAAATTCTTCTACCTGGCGAACTTCTTTAGAACCATCTTTTGAAGTCAAAGTCATTGCAACCAAAGAGTGTGTAAAGGCAGGCTGTTTTACATCGGAAGCCTTTTTCATAATTTCGTAACCTTTTTCTGTATCAGCAAATGCTGAACCCATGCAAAGCGCAGCGGCAGCAATTAAAGCAGCCATTTTTGTAATCTTTTTCATATTTATACCTCGCTAATTAGTTTTTTTGAAAGCCAGGCTTTCTTTTCAAAAGTCCGACTTTCAAGTATTTTATTTTTCTTCAGAATTATTGTTTTCTAAAACCTTTTTTTCTGAAGTTTTTGTTTCTTTTCCTTCTTTTGGCCTGATGAACTTTGGCTCAAACAGGTTCAAAATTCCAGGAATTACAGTCATTGCAAAGAAGCTAGATGTGAACATTACAATTGCAACAAGGAATCCGATGTAGCGTAAAACTACGAACCTTGAAAAACAAAGCACAAGGAATCCAAAGCCTACAGCAAGCGCATTTGTTACAATGCCGTGTCCGCTCTTTTTGAATGTTTGCCTTGTAACTTCTTCCAAGTTGTCAGAAAGCGCTCGCTCTTCGCGGTATGTGGTCATAAAGTGAATTGTATAGTCGATTCCTACGCCTACTGCAACAGAAGCTATAATACTTGTTACAAGGTCAAGGTTTATGCCTGTAAAGCCCATAACCATGTAGTTTAAGACAATTGCAAGCGCCAAAGGAATTGCGCCTACAAGACCAGCCCAGGCAGAATGGAAGGCTATTGCAATTATTATGAATACTGAAACAAGCGAAGTAAGAAGGCTTGACAACTGGCTTGAAACAATCATGTTTGTCATTGTGTATTCCATTTCGCCAGCACCGGTCGCTTCAAGAGTAAATCCTTCCGGGAAGTGTTCGGCAGCGTAATCTTGCGCAGCCTTTATGATTTTCCCTGTGGTTTCTGTAGAATGGTTTCGCAACTGGCAAGTTACCCGCATAACCATTGGATTCATGTCGTCATCAACGAACCTTCCCAAAGAGCCGCTAAGCAGTGTCAGGTAGCCTTGAACAACTCCGCTAAGCTCTTCTCTTGAAGGAACTGGATACTTTGAAACATCGTAAGGAATTTCGTAGTATGCCATACCGTTATAGTTCATTTCCTCTTCAAGACATTTCATCATTTTTTCTACAGTTGCGTACTTTCCGCCAGCTTCAACATAAGCATGCGCAAGCATATCAAGAACCTGCTGAGTTGTCATTGTCTGATTAAGCTTTTCTGTATACGCAATATTAGGATCTACCCAATCAGCAGGCGTGGAATCTTCTGCAGCATCGCTGTCTGCTGCAAAATCGTCTGCAAAGCTTGAAAAAGAATCATCGCCAAAACTTTCAAACGAAAGACTTTCAAAGTCGTCTGAACTATCAGAAGCTGTGTTTTCATCTGTCACTATATTTTGTTCAGAAGGAACGTGCCAAACCTGATTTATCCTCTTTATAAATGTTGTATAAGAAACAATTTTTCCGATTTCGTCAAAGTCTTGCTCCAAATAATTTTGCATATCATCAACAGCTTTTAAGATTTCAGGTTTAGTTAAGTCGCCTTTTTCCTGGCCCGAAATTACAAAGTAAACGCTATTTGTTCCTGCAAACTGCTTGTCAACATAATCAATATCCTTTCTTAGAACAGAAGTTGAAGGGAAATAGTTTACAAGCGCAGTGTCAATATGCAAGCTTTTTATTCCCACATAAGAAAGAGCTGCAATCACCACAACGAACAACACAAGCCTTACTTTTGAACCGCAGAAGAAGTGATAAATTGTATACAAAGTATTTCCGCTAGCTTCTGCCGCAGATTTTCCGCCTCTAAGCTGTTTTGCCCGTTCAAGTTTTTTCTGAAGTTTTTCTGGAATATGACTCTTTTTTTCTTTTCTTGCATTAACTTTATTTACCGATTTGCAAAGCAACAACGCAGGAATAAAAACAATTGCAAGAATTAAAGAAAATCCTACGCCAAGAGCCGTAAACACTGCAAAACTGTGAAGCGGTGCAATTGGACTTGAAATTAAAGAAATAAATCCAACGATTGTGGTAACACCGGCAAGAACAACAGCAAGCATTACATCGCGGAGAGCTTTTGCTACAGTTTCTTCATAGACTTCCTTTGTAAGATTCGTGCCTGCGCTTTCAAGAGCAACATAATAGTGATTCAAAACGTGAATACCATAGGCAGAACCAACTGCTATAAGCGCAACTGGAATTACACTTGAAACCAAAGTAAAGGTAACTCTAAAAATAGACATAATGCCCATTGTCCAAACAGCTGACATTACAACAGTAATAAGCGGAAGCAAGGTTCCGTCTAACGTCTTAAAGCTAAAGTAAAGAGAAAGAAGAACTACCACTATTACAAGCGGAATAAGTCCTGTAAGATCGCTCAGCATAAACGAGCGGGCATTTTCTGAAACAACCGGATCGCCAAAAATCTTAAATACAAGATTGTGGTTCTGTGTTTCCTGGGTAACTATTTCTCTTATTTGATCAAGAGCATTTTGCTGACGCCTAGCATCTGTAATCGGTCTTCTGTTTTCTTTTTTTGCATTTGCGATTTCCTCAGCCTTTTCTGCTTCTGTAGGAGAATGAATAGTTATCTGCATTTGAGTAGCAGAATTGTCATCGTTTACAATAACGCGGTTGTACATATCGCTCCATTCAGTCAGCCGACCTTTTAACTGGGCAATATCTTCCGGCGAACCTGCATAAGAATCTGGAATAAGCTGGGATGCACTGATTGAACCGTCAGATTCACAAACGTAATCGATATGTGTTAATGAATCAATATCATCTACATCTTTTAATTCAAGAACTTTGTCCGTAATGTTTCTTACAACTTGAATGTTTTCTGGAGTAAGAATATCCCCATCTGTAGATTCAAGGCTAACACCGATTACAATCATGCTTCCAAACTGATTTTCAGTTTTTACAAGCCTGCTGTAAGATGCGTCTTTTTGAGGAAGGAATTGCCTGATTGAGTTGTCAATTCGCAAATCCTTTATAAAAAAACCTAGCACTGCGGTTATCACCAAGCAAAGAGCTATAATAACACGCGGATGTTTAAAGAACTTTTTGAAGAAATTCAAAGTAATACCTCCAATCTTCTAACTTCTAATTTCCTTTATTCATTTGTAAGTTCAATTGTTTAATTTCTTAAACCTTTGAACATTTATAATATATTTAATTCGTCTTAAAACGTCAATCTTTTTTATAAAAAATATAAAAAATAAAGTGATTGACAAATTTTCTTGTTAAAATTATGATTTTTCACTTGACGGAGTAAATAATCCAAATTTCGAGTTTTTTTATAAATTGTAAAAAAAACGCTTTCAGCGACTTTCCAAGGTTTGTTTACTAACCCTTGCTGCAGATGGTTGTGCTCGCACTTAGTTTGAATTGGTTTGGATTGCTATGCAACCTTAATCGTTCTTATCGCACAAAATCTTCACAAATTGTAAATTCGCTTACGCTTTTGTTCATTTTACTAAAAACTCGAAGTTCGGGCTAAATATTATTTTTGTGATTTTTTATAAATCCTAGAGGCAGTATTTTGATAGAAAATTTAGAATTAATACGTATTTTGTCCATGTTAAAGTCATGCGGTCCACTTTTTATTGCATTAGGTGATGAACAAAGGCAAAAACTTATTATTGATATTGCAGATGCAGGCAGACAAGGAATAAATGTTACAAATCTATCCTCAAGGTCAAAGCTTTCAAGACCAGCAATCTCTCACCATTTGAGGGTTTTAAAAGATTGCGGTGTAATAAAACCTTTAAAAATCGGAACACAGATTTTTTACCAGTTGAATTTAAACAAGAATCTTGAAACTCTTTCAGAATTAATTCGCTCAATGCAAAACGTAATTTCGAAAATCAAAAAAGAAGCAGCCGAAACTGAAATGACTGAGGCGAATCAAATCTAGAAAGTTGTTCGCCCTTTAAAACTTCTTGCCAATGTAAGCTTGTCCGCATATTCGAGGTCTCCTCCAACAGGGATGCCTGTGGCAAGCCTTGTGACCTTTACGCTGAATTCAGAAAGAATTCTTTGCAGGTAAAGCGCGGTGGAATCGCCTTCAAAAGTCGGATTCGTTGCAAGAATAACTTCGCTTACATCGCCGCTTTGAATTCTTTTCACAAGAGACTTTATATTCAACTGGTCTGGGCCAACCCCTTCTAAAGGAGCAATAACACCGCCTAAAACATGGTAAAGCCCCGTAAAACCGCCTGCACTTTCAATAGTTTGCACATCCTGAGGCTGTTCTACAACACAAATAAGCGAGCGGTCTCGCAAAGGGCTTGAGCATATCGGGCAAGTTTCGCTTTCTGTCCAGGAGCCGCACACACTGCACGGATGAATTTTTTCCTGAAGCTCTGAAAGCTGCTTAGAAAAATTTTTTACATATAGTAAATCCGCTTTTAAAAGATGATTTACTATTCTTGAGGCGCTTTTTTTTCCAATTCCCGGAAGCCTTGCAAATGAATTCGTAAGCTCATCAATTATATTTGCCATTTTATAACCCTGGAATGTTCATTCCAGAAACCATATCCGTTGTTTTTTCTTTAATAAGATTTTGCATATTTTCAACAGCGTCGTGCTGAGCAGCAACAATCAAATCTTCAAGCATCTTTACGTCGCGATTGTCAACGCACAAAGGATCTAGATGAATTTCAAGCATTTCAAACTTTCCGTTAATTTTTACAGTAACCATTTTTCCACCAGAGGAACCAGTTGCTGTAAGAGCCGCCATTTCTTCCTTAAGTTTTTCCGCCTGCTCTTTTAATGCTTGAGTATTTTTAAAAAGTTCAAAAGGATTCATTTTTTTACCTCTACGCTCTTTTTATTAGGTTGAAAGTTTGCAACGCAAACTTTATTTACATTCCAACTACACTCCCCTTAAACGTGCTGCAAAGAAGCTTTACTTCATTTGGAATTTCCACAGCTTGAACAGTTTTTTCTTCATTTTTTTTCAGCAAAACTTCAAAAGCAACCTTTGTTCCGCAGAACTTTTCAAAAGCTTGCTCAATAAAACCTTTATTTTGTTCTATTATGCTCAACTGATATTCAGACTGAATTGTTGTTTCTATTGCATTTCCTTTTAGCTGCCATTTTCCAGTCTGCATAATTACCGAACTCAGCATTGGATTTTTTACCGCAAATTCAGTTACCAAAGAAGCGTAAAATTTTCCAAGCGTTATAGAACTTCCATCAGGGCAATTAAAAATTTCTTCACTCTGATGAACATCTTCTTTTGAATCTTCTATATTTTGCTCTGCAAACTCCTGTGCGTACTCTTCATTATCTTTTGATTCGTTTTCTATAGGATAGGAATCATCTTCCGGCGCTGCAGTATTGCTCCAGTCCTCATCATCAGGATTTTCTGTAAAACCTGTATTTTCAGAATTTTGCGCAAAATAACTAAGCGCAGGAGTTTTTTCCGCCTCTGATTGTTCAGGCGGCAGGGCTCCGCCACTATAAAAAGGGTTTTGACCACCATCCTGCCCAGCCGTATTATTTGCTAAGGCAGAAAAAACTGGCATTCCGTTAGCATTAAACGAAGTTTTTTTAGTTTCTGCCGGTTGCGAAAAATTTTGGCAGGAATTTTGAATTGCATCTTTTCCACTAAGACTTACACTTTCACTGCTAGAAACATTTTCTTGGTTCAAAACAGGCTGCGTATTCTGATTTTCTGCAAAAGCCGGGTCTTGCTTTAAAACTGCATAGGCTCTGTCAATTGCAGCTTTTACTTGCGAAGGAGAAACATAACTTGAAAGCCAACACAATCTGCTAAACGCTAATTCCAATTCGTATCTTGGAGAGATTGAATATCTTATATCCCTATAAAGCTGAAGAAAAATCGACATCGCCTGCTCTGTTTGAACAGTATTCCAGAGAGAAAGAACTTTTTCGCTAAAACGTTCGGCCGACTGCCCTAACAAAGATTCCTTTTTTATTCCATTTTTGATTAATAAAAGACTTCTTAAATAATCAGTGCTGTTTGAAATCAACTGCTCAATAGAAATTCCAGACTGAATAAAAGAATCAAGATGGTCCATTGCATCTTCTGTTTTTCCGCTCGCACAAGATTCAAATATAACATTCAATCTGTCTACGCCAAGAATTCCTAGCTTGTCCCGGATTTTTTCGTACGTTATAAAACCGTCGCTAAAAGCAACAACCTGGTCAAAAAGCGTATAGCAGTCGCGCACAGAACCGCCAGATTCCTTTGCAATCCAATATAACGCTTCGTCTTCGGCCTTTACTCCAAGCTCATTGCAAGCATCTAAAAGCAAAGATTTTAATTTTTCAACAGAAACAAGCCTAAAATTAAATTGCTGGCAACGGCTTTTTATTGTTGCAGGAACTTTTTGAAGCTCCGTTGTTGCAAAAATAAAGATTACATGAGCAGGCGGCTCTTCTATAGTTTTTAAAAGCGCATTAAAAGCACTGTTCGAAAGCATGTGGACTTCATCGATTATATAAATCTTGTACCTGCAGCTAGTAGGCGGAAACATAACTTCATCTTTTATCTGGCGAACATCGTTTACACTGGTATTTGAAGCGCCGTCTATTTCTATAACATCTAAACTAGAACTATTTGTAATAGACTTGCAAGATTCACAGTGTCCGCAAGGTTCTGCGGCTGGAGAGTCAAAACTTTGACAGTTCAAAGCCTTTGCCAAAATTCTTGCGGTTGAAGTCTTGCCGCAACCTCTAGGACCTGCAAAAAGATACGCATGAGCTATCTGCCCTGTTTTTATAGAATTTTTAAGAGTTTCAGCAACAAATTCCTGACCAACAAGGTCTTCAAAATGCTGAGGTCTTCGGCGAGTTGCCGTTACTTCGTATGCCATCATTACCTTCCGAATTTTTAGAGATATTTATAATAGCATAAAAATTGACTGACTACAACTTTAGTTTTAGTCATGCAGCCGTGTTTAAGCCGCCACAAATTGTGTGTGAAGGTTTTAGCAGTTGCAGGCCTACCAGCCGCCGCTAGCGCCGCCGCCGCCAAAATGACCGCCGCCGCCTCTAAAACTTGAGCCGCCGCTAAATCCTCTAAAATTGCCCGAGCCAAAGGAATTAGAATTACCAAAGCTAGAACTACTTCTGTGGCTGTCGCGGAATGCTTTTGTAAAGATTATCCAAGGCAACCAGTGGTTCTTTTTGCCGCTAGCCAAAGCAGAAAATATTATAAACCAAATAAACACCCAAAAGAATCCGAACAAAACGCCAAACAAACCATTGTCATCAGAATCTAAAACGTCCTCAGAAATTAGTTCCGCATTGTCGCTTGCAATGCCGCCCATGTTCTGCACACCTAAAAGAATACCTTCAGAATAGTTGCCTTTTTGAAATTCTGGAGCAATTACATTTCTTATTATAAGACCGCTTTTTGTATCAGTAAGTTTTCCTTCAAGACCATAACCTGTTTCTATTCTGATTTTTCGTTCTGCCATGGAAACTACAAGAATTGCGCCATTATCAGAATCTTTTTGGCCAATTTGCCACTTTTCTGCCGTCCTAAAGGAAAACTCTTCTATGTCATCTCCTTCTAGCGAAGGAATTGTAAGAACTGCCATCTGTATTGAAGTTGTATTTTCAAGATTGGCAAGATATTGCGTTATCTTAAACTCATCTTCTGAGCTGATAATATTTGCATAATCATTTACGCGGCCTGTTAATTCTGGAACTTCAAGAGAAAAAACTCTAAAGACGCACAAAAAAAATATTGCAGAAAATGCTTTTTTTACAGACATTCGCTATCCTCCAATATGACTAACCCATCTGGAAATTCATTAGGATTTTCTTTGCTGCACGGAAAATTTTCCTGCAAAAGTTCCCCGCATTTTTCAATTGCCGCAATAAAACCTTCTTTCGTCTTTTTAGCTTTTATTCCAGAAGCCAGTTCGGCTGCAATTATGTTCCACAAGTCTTGAGAAATCTTTACAGAAATTCCGCTGTCCGCAAGGATTCTAACTTGGCGTTCCATATAAGAAACAAAAATTAAGATTCCAGAATGTTCCTTTGTATTGTAAATTCCACTCTGAGCGAAGTGCCTAAAAGCCCTGTTTGTAACCGTATGTTTTTTTACATTTGCAGGAATTACAAATCTGTCTATAAAAGGAATATTTGCGCAAGCAAAACCGATGAATATTGCAACAAGACAACTCATTCCGTAAATCAAAGGCAAAAGCCACACAGGCTGGCTCCAAAATCTTGCTTCATAAAAGCTAAGGATTTTAGAAGAGAACGGTAGCAAAAGCGCAAAAACAAGGGCTGCAAAATAAATCGCGCCTTTTAATTCCCAAAAAGAATACTTTGCGCTTTCGGCCGTCAAAGCCAATGCAATTTCGCCAGAAGTTTTAGATTCAGCTTTTTTTACAGCCTCTTTTATTTCTTCAAAATCTTGTTCAGAAAGCTTAATTTTTTTTAATAAAGTTTTTGTATTCATCGGCTTACCAAAATATACTAAAATTCAACCTTAGGAGCTGCGGAAGCTTCCTGAACGGCTGTAAAATATGCTTTTTGCGAAAATCCAAATATTCCTGCAAGAATTGTTCCTGGAAATTTGCGTATTGTTGTATTATAAGCTTTTGCTGCATCGTTATATCGCTTGCGTTCAACTGAAATTCTGTTTTCAGTTCCTTCCAGCTCATCCTGCAAAGCCAAGAAATTTTGGTTCGACTTCAATTCAGGATAATTTTCAGTAACAGAAAGAAGCCTTTGAAGGGCTCCGCCTAAAGAATCCTGAACTTTTTGAAATTCCGCCATCTTTTCAGGATTGTCAAGAACGCTTTCGTCTATAGTTATCATGCCGCCAGCTTTAGAGCGGGCCTCTGCAACCTGAGTAAAAACATCGCTTTCCTGTTTTGCGTACCCCTTTACAGTCGAAACAAGGTTTGGAATCAAATCGTATCGCCTCTGGTACTGATTTTCTACCTGCGCCCATTGCGCAGAAACTTGTTCTTCCATGCTAACCATATTGTTATAATTTTTGCTGATGCAAGAAGCAAGTCCGCCAAAAACTACCAAAACAATTGCAACTACTATTAAAGTTTTCTTTGTTTTTGCTGTCATAAAAAAGACCTCCAAATTTTGTGCTTAGCCCAAATTTCAAGTTTTTTATACAGTTTGAAAAAAATACTTTCAGCGACTTTCCAATTTGCTGCAGATGGTTGTGCTCGCACTTCGTTTGAATTGGTTTGGGTTGCTGTGCAACCTTAACTGTTCTTATCGCACAAAATCTTCACAAATTGTAAATTCGCTTACGCTTTTATTCATTTTCATAAAAACTCGAAGTTTTGACTACTTTAGGCTGAAAATGCGCAATCTGTTTAAGAATCACACAAAAAAATAAATTCCTAGAGTTTAAACATACAGGCAATACAGTTTCTGGTCAAATAAAAACTTCCTAAATGTTCAAAAAAAATAAAAAATAGATAAGCGTGCGCTCCTTTTCATATTGATAAAAAACCGATTTTTATATATTTTTTAAAGATATATTATACAGACTAAATTTCGAGTTTTTAGAAAATAAACAGAAGCGTAAATTCGCTGAAAGCATTTTTTTATAGTTATAAAAAACTCGGGGCTTGGACTATAATAGGTTTATCATTTACTTTTTACGGGAGTATAACTTTATGAGCAGCAAAAATAAAGCAGATTTTACAATCACTCAGTTGGGAGAATGTAAAATAAAGTCTCCAATCCAGTTGTCAACTGTTGTGGGTGATTGCAGCGCAAATTACGTTAGAGATGATGCATTCGTCCTTAATTCTGTAAATGTTTTTGACACTAAAAAACCAGTTGCGCTAGACTCAACCAATCTTTTGCAAAAAGCTGGTCCAAGAGAATTTATTTATTTTGACCCTAAAAAAGTAAAAGCAGGAATATGCACTTGCGGAGGTCTTTGCCCGGGATTAAACGACGTTATAAGAGCCGTTGTCAGATGCCTTTGGAACCGTTACGGCGTAAGAGACATTGTCGGCTTCCAATACGGCTACAGAGGACTCTTTCAAGATTCTGGTTACGAGCCTATAAAACTTACTCCAGATATTGTTGATGAAATCCATAAAATTGGCGGTTCATTTATAGGAACAAGCCGTGGAGGCGGAGAACGAATTAGAGATGCCGTAGACACAATCGAAAAATTAGGCATAAATCAGCTTTTTGTAATTGGAGGAGACGGAACTCAGCACGGAGCATTAACAATTGCAGAAGAAATTGAAAAACGAGGCCTAAAATGCGCAGTTGTGGGTATTCCAAAAACTGTTGACAACGATTTTCAACTTATAGACCGTTCATTTGGATTTGAAACAGCCGTTCACCAGGCAAAGGACGCTATTTCTTCAATGCACATGGAAGCACGCTCTCAAATAAACTGCATTGCGCTTGTAAAGCTTATGGGCCGTGAATCAGGATTCATTGCAGCAGCAGCAGCCTTGGCAAGCCACGAAACAAACTTCTGCCTTATTCCTGAAATTCCTTTTGAAATGGACGGTCCAAACGGATTCCTTGTAAACCTTGAAAAAAGGCTTCTAAATCACCATCACGCAGTTGTAATTGTTGCAGAAGGCGCTGGGCAAGACTTGCTTTCTGGGACAAACCAAACAGACGCTTCTGGAAACAAGCGGCTTTCTGACATAGGAATGTTCCTAAAAGATGAGATAAAAGACTATTTTGCAAAAAGAAATATTCCAATAGATTTAAAATACTGCGATCCAAGCTATCAGATTCGCTCTGCTGTAACAACAGCATCTGATTCAATCTATTGCGAACGCTTAGGAAACAATGCTGTTCACGCTGCAATGGCAGGAAAAACACGCATGGTTGTAGGCCTTGTTCACGATAAGTTTGTTTACATACCTACAGAAATGGCAATCGCTTCTAGAAACTACGTAGATCCGGAAGGCGCCTTGTGGAGAGACGCATTAGACGCAACCGGCCAGCCAATTCTTATGGTAAATGACATTGAAGCGGCAAAGGCCAAAATGAAAAAACTTGGTGTAAAATAAAAAATACCACCTTAGAGAAAACAGGGGAAATTTAGGAAAAGTTTCTCCTGTTTTTTTATTTAGCCCATGGTCTTGAGTGCAAGCGTACCTTGACTAGACGGCTGGCTTATAAACATTCCGTTGTACCAGATTGTGGATGTTGAGGAAGTTTTAGCACATTCCCCCAGTCCAAATCGGTCTGAAGAGGGTTGAAATTCATAATCCCGCTATCCGGAGTAAAAGTTAATTCGCTAAAATAAATCTCATTATTTAGCAAATAGAAATCAACTCTTACATAAGAAAAATCTTTCGACATATCAGCTGCTAATGAAAGCATTTCAGAAAATTTCTCAGGAACAGGAAAATCTTTTTTGTAAAGTTCATGATTGTTATAAGTTAAATCAAGTTTTTTCCAATCTGAAGTATAAAAACTCATAAAATAGTGATGACTATTTGGAACTCTATCGCCTATTAACTGACAAAACTTTGGAATACCGTTGAAACAGTGAAATTTATAATCATGAAGATTTCCATCCATTTCTTGAATAAATTCTTCTGCTATAATTTTTCGGTCAATTAATGAATAATGATTTTCATACATTCCATTTACAGTTGCATAGTCGATTTTTAACCAATTATTAAGTTTTTTGATTGTTTTTTTTATATTTAGTCGGCTTTTATCTTTTACAATAATATTCATTGCAGAGCCGTGATTGCATTTTAATACAAAACTTTTAGGAAGTCTTTCAAAATCTATATCATTAGCATCTTTCCACCCTTCCCCTAGTTGTTTAACCGTTTTTATTCTGTTTCCATATTTTTTTTCAATAATCTTTGGAGCTAAATATTTATCACTGAGCAGAGCCTTTTCTTTTGTAGAATCATTGAATTTCATCCACTGAAGTTTTTCACAAAAAGTTGTAGGATTTTCAATATTCAATTCTTTCCCAGTTGAATTCTTATAAAATCTACACAACTCATCTTTTTTTTCTTGCATTGAAAGATTTTCATAGTAATGTTGTTTTTTTAGCAATGAATTTATTGGAATTTCGATTTTAAAACCTAATTTTTGCAATATAAAAAAGAATGTATAAATGAAACCAAATTTTTTACAATTTTCTTTTATTTTTGACATTAAACTCATAGATTACTCCAGAAATCTATTCAACTCACAATTTTTTTTATATAGATAGCGTTCAACTGCATAGCGATGACTTTCTATTTGAATGTTATGTAAAAGAAGAACTTCATTTAAGTCTTTTTGAAACTTGTTCCTAAAGATATACTTCTTTGCAAAAAATTTCAATAAATTCTTAAAAAGACCATTTCTACAATTTACAAAATTTGGAACTGCGTCATATAAAGGCTTATACGTATCATTCCATAACTTTTCTAAAATTGCATCAATTTTTTTATAATACAAATTATCATTGCAAAGAATTTGTGACCTTTCTAAAAAATTATTCTTAATAACTTCAGAATTCTGAATAGAAATTTCAGAATCTTTTAAGAGTGAAAAATTTTCTTCACATTCACCAGTTTTTGTATCCAAGGAAACTACAAGACCTACATTCCAATCAACGTCTTCTTTTTTATCTTTGCGTGAAAATAAAAAATTTCCTAAACTATAATAAATTGGTTTATTTTTATAAATCTCTTTTCCTTGCACTGTATGAGGATGTCCACCTATTACCAAGTCTGCTCCAAAATCTATAAAAGATTTATACTTTTCCCTCCATTCAGGAAGAGGAATAGGCATAAATTCAACGCCAGCATGAGCAACAACAATTACAAAGCAACCATCTTTTTTACACTTTATAATATTTTTTTCAATCTGACTGTTATTTATCCAAGAATAACCACAATTTAGTGGAATATTTTTGTCTTTGTAAACACCAAATTCTGCATGGCAACAATTAATTATTGCAACTTTTTCGTCTTCTTTATTTAAAATTAATGGTTTATATGCAGATTCATAATCAAGTCCTGCACCACAATAATAAACATCATTTCTATCCAATTCTTTTAGAGTTTTCTTAAATCCAGAAGTTCCGAAATCAACTATATGATTATTTGACAAAGTAAAAACATTGAAAAAATTTTCTTTTAAAATTTCTACAGACTTATCACTGTTATATAAGTTTGGACCTACCTTACAAATCGGCAATGACGAAGAATCTTTTAAAGTTCCTTCAAAATTTAAAATATTGAAATCCGACTGTTTAATTAATTCAAGAAAATCCTTAGAAAAAGTGATTGTATCATTTTCTTGAAGAAGAGTGTCTCCAAAAAATGTTAATTTCATAACACCTCCAATAAAAAAAGTTTAAACACAAACTCTTAAAGATAAAATAGCCATGCAATTTCGCAATTCTTTTCTCTGTCACATTTATCGAATGATGCTACGTATTCTATTGTACGTTCTACAGGACCATTCATAATTCAATCCTTATTTATAATTTCCCAATGACCTTTTGTGTCGCTACCAATTCTTTTGATAAATCTATCCCGTAATAATGCAATATGATTTTTCACAGTTCTTTCTGAAATTCCCAATTCTTCATGAATTTCTTTTATAGTCGCACTATTATTTTCCATTATGTACAGCAATGTTCTCTGGGCAGTCTCTGGGCAATCTCTGGGCAATCTCTGGGCAGTCCCTGAACACTTAGACACAACCGCATTTACTTGAAATTCTTTTTTAGACTCAATATTTCTTTCAAATATAAAAGTGCAATCTGTATCATTTTCAATAAACTTCGGAAATTTTATACCGGCTTTTTTACATTCCTGATTAATTCGTCTAAAACCGCTCCCCCATTCTTCCATCAGTTTCATCATCCTAAAAACTTTAGCTAAAACTGGATTTCTTGCAATGGACTTTCCATTTAAAGCACTTTCCAAAGAAAGACCAGAAACAAGTCTGCCCGGAGAAATTATTTCTAATCTATCATCATAAATAGCAATTCTTGTTGGTTCTTCAATCATATAATTTCGATGAACAACAGCATTTACAATTGCTTCTCTAAGCGCATTTACAGGTATTTCATAATCGTCAATTCCTTGAACCCCAACAAATTTAATTCCTACCTTAAGATTTCTTAAAACAAAATTCAGACTCTGCTCTATCTGTTCAAAAATAGAGCCAAAACAATCAAGTTTATCTAAAAAAATCGCTTTATCATAACCTTTGAAACAAGCACAGCGAACAGAGCATCTTGAAAATTCATAAAACCCTGACATTGTTAAAAGTGCATAAGCATTTGTTGGAAAAAGTTCCCCATTTACATTTTTTAGAACGCCTAAACTTTCAAGAGTTTTTTCTGTTATCTTTAAATTTTGAATTCCAGCAGATTCAATTTTTTTTTGAATTTTAGAACACAGTTCTTTTGTAGTTTCAGAATTAAAATAAGAACTATCATTCATAAGGGTAACATCCTTTTGTGAATCAAAAGAACTTCTGATTCCATTTAACTCAAGTTCCCTTAGTGAATAAAAATCAGCAGGGCGACTTGTAGCACCAATTCTTATAAAAGTTCCCTCGTTTTTTCCTTTAGATTTTATATAACAAGGAGTATGATTTGTAGGAAAAATTTCAAGAACAACTACGGTTTTTCCATCTATTGTCTGAGCATTTATATTCGGAGAAATCAAAGGCTCAATATTGTCGCTAATAGTATTAATGATAGCATCCATCGATTTAAAAATATCTTCTTTGATTCCAACAACTTCTAGAGTTTTATCATCAATTCCAAAAATGACTTTTCCACCAGAAGTATTTGAAAAAGCAGAAACCGTCTTTAAAAAGTTTTCTTTTCGTTCAGGAACTTCTCGCTTAAACTCAAGATGAGAGTTTTCTCCTTTTTTGATTTCTTCTATTGTCATGTATTAAACTCCATTTATCTAATTGTTATTGATGATTTTTTTATATTTATTTTTTCTAAATTATGATTAGTTAAAAATTCAGTTACTCCAAAAACTGATAAATCAGGATTAATCGTGCAATAATTTTTCTTCTTTTAATCTAAACTGAAAAACTTTTTTTAATATTTTACACAAGCGAAACTCATCATCTTTGCCTTCAAAAATAAAAAGAATCATTTACAAGATGGCAAGAGCAATTACTGATTTGCCATTTTCATAGAATTCAACAATTTACATTTTGAACTCTTCTGTGTATTTTCTTTCCTTGATGTTCATGCCACATTCCTTTCCTTTAAAATAATGTGTTGCATTTTTTGTATTCACCAAGAATTATGCTAACTCTAGTTACAGGATTTTCAAAAGCCTTAAAATTACTTACAGTAAGCGATTTTAACATCTCTACACCTCTAATTCGAGTTAATAATTTATCGGCATTATAACAAATTTTTTATACAAATGTAACACTGTTTTAGATTAGAAATTTTAATTCCTTGTTCAAAAAAGCCCGTTGCCCAATTAACAAAAATAGAAGAAAAAAATCTGAAAAAAGTGCAGAATTCCCGACTTTTACAAATACCGTGACAGTTTTTGGGAAGATGTAAGTTTTGAATTTGCTCCAGAAAATCTATTTGTAGTATGAGATTGACTTAAAACATCTTCTTTTTGTAAGATAAAGTTTATGAAAACTGTTGCTTGGTTACCAGACGATTTAAATGCAAACAAATCTTTTACAATGTTCAAAAAAGCCTTTGAACTTGCAGGATTTAAGAACATTTCGAACGAAGAATTTTATAAAGATTTAAAAAATACTGATTATCTAATTTTGAATTTTTATGAACATATAAATAAAAAACTTGGAACATATTTTATTTCTTTTTTTGGAAAACTTTTTAGATTAAAAAGATTCCAGCATCATAAAATTAAAATTATATGGGTTTTAAATAATAAACTTTCTCATGACAAAAAAGGTTCTTATTGGACACTTAAAATGATGAAAATTTTAATAAGAAAATCATTTAAAATAATTTGCTTATGTCATGACTCTGTTCAAGTTTTAGAAAAACTCCAAACCAATGAAAAACTATGGGAAAAAAAACTAATTTTTCTTCCACATCCTAACTATATAGGTTGTTACAAAAACGAAACATTAAAAAAGTTTCCAAAAGAATTTTCAGTCTTGTTATTTGGAGCTATAAAAACATATAAAAATGTTGATATGTTAATAAATATTTTTAAAATGTTAAATAATAAAAAATTGCATTTAACAATAGCTGGAAAAACGAAAGATAATAAATATAAAGAATACTTAGAAAAGTTGGCTAAAAACGAACCCAATATAGATTTAAAATTGAAATTCATTTCAGATGATGAGATTTTAGATTTAATCTATAAATCATCATTAATTGTATTGCCATATGATACAGAAGCAATGTTAAATTCAGGTTCAATATTATTAACTTGTTCTGCTGCAAGAACTTTTATTTCTCCTAAAATAGGAACTATAAATGATTTTCCTGATAAAACCCTTTTTTACTCTTATAGTTATAGCTCTCAAAAAGAACACGAAGAAGTCTTAAAAGAAAAAATCTTAGAGGCATACGCTGATTTTGAAAAAAATCCAACCATACTAGAAGAAAAAGGAAAAAAATTGTATGAGTATGTAAAACAGGAACACTCTGTTCAAAAATTAGCTGAGATTATAAAAGAAAAACTATACTACTCATAATTTTATAATTTTCTTTATATAAAATTTAGTTTTTTTAAATAAAAAAGGATTAAGAAAATCTAATACTGTTAAAAACTTCAACAGAAATATTAGCCCTTTTGAATTTAAATGTTTTTTTGTATAAATAATAGCAGATAACATACTATTGATTTTTCCAAAAGATTTAAAGAAATCTATTTTTTTGTTAAATTTGTTCGATTTATGTTCTAAATGCTGAATTTTAGGTCCATCAATAAGAATTCTCCTAAGACCATTCTCTTTCATTAAGAGTTGTAAATCAGAATCTTCATAATATAGAATAAAGGTTTCATCAAATAACGCAAATTTATCATTTTTTAAAAACAAATCTGCACCAATGACATAATCTATATCGCCTATAATTTTCTTTGTCTCATTTTTTATGGACTTTTTTTTGGTAAAGGAAAAAGACTCTGGTAAAAAAAAGAATACTGATAACTTTAAAATATGTAAAAAATCCATTAATGCATTTTTTAGAATCTTCTTTTTACTTGGAAATCCTTCCCCAGAATGTGTTATCTTCCCCTCACCATCTAACAAATTACATCCCAATGCTCCAATTTCATTTTTATTCGGACTTTGCTCCCAGTAATCATAAAAAATCTTTACGGCATTGTTCAATAAAACTGTGTCTGAATTCAAATAAAAAATATATTTTCCTTTTGCAATTTTTAGTCCCTTATTATTTGCCTTTCCAAAACCTAAGTTTGCATTATTTTCTATTAGAATGACATTTGGAAATTCCGATTTTAGCATTTCAATTGAACCGTCTGTACTTCCGTTATCAGAAACAATAATTTCAAATTCAATATCATTTGTATATTGATAAATAGACTTTATACAATTTTTTATGAGTTCTTTTGTATTGTAATTTACAATAATTATTGAAACATCCATATTTTCCTCAAAGAATTATCAATTTTATATAAAATATTAGCAAGTATATCATATTTTTCAACTTAATCTACTTAACAAAAATTACCTTTGTAATTCTTGACAACTTGACAAGTTTTACTTATATTTAATTTATGATTCAAATGACAGTCGGCGATTTTAAAGCACAATTTTCATCCGTATTGGATAAAGTTCTCAATGGGGATGAAGTACAGATTTTGTACGGTCGTTCAAAAAAGCCTGTTGCCCAATTAAAAAAAATAGAAGAAAAAAAATCTGAAAAGAAGCGCAGAATTCCCGGCTTGTATAAAAACTGCGGTTCTTATTTGGAAGATGAAAGCTTCGAATTTACTCCAGAAAATCTGTTTGATAATATGAATGACTTGTTGTAGGGGAAATTATGAAATATCTGCTTGATACACACGTTTTTATTTGGTTCATGATAAAACCGGTAAAAATCTCAGATAGGGTTTTAAGTATTCTTGAAGATGAGAATGCGGACATCAGCATAAGCACAATCAGTTTTTGGGAAATAGCAATCAAATATCAATGCAAAAAAATCAGGCTTGGAAAAATAAATCCTCTGCATCTGCCTCATATTGCCAAGCAGTACAACTTCACTCTGTTAAATCCCGAACCTTATGATTATGTGAGCATTTCTCAAATTCCCATAAAAGAAAACCATCACGACCCATTTGACAGAATGTTGATACAGCAAGCTATAAGAAACAACCTTGTGTTGTTAAGCAAGGATGAAAAGTTTCCCCAATATGAAGAAAACGGACTTCAGTTGATTTGGTAGGATAAAAAACATACCGCCCGCAGCCGCATTTTTTCCTCATATCACAAATTCACGTCTCAAGTTATTTCAAGAAAAACTGAGGATATTCGTTCCATATATTTTCCATATCGCTCAGTTCTATTTCATCAATACTGACTTTGTAAAACCTGTTCTGCGGATTCCATATATCAATCCCGCTTTTAAGGCAATTCTCCACGAATTCCTCAACGGTTTCGGAGTCAGGAAGTTTTAATTTTCCGCCTTCAGTAATGGCTCGCAGCTTTTTAACAATATTTCCAGCCCCCCCCATATATGAAAAGTGATAACCAGCATTTTGTATATAGGGCAAACAATTGCGCCTGTCACGCAGATTTTGCGGAAGACAAAGATTCTTGTATTTTGTTATGACAGTTCCGTACCATTTGAAATCTTCCTTTGCATTCATAAAAAACGGATGAGGTTCCTGTTCCACCGCAACTGGCATGTAATCAAGATAAGTTCCAGCATTTTTCTTATATAAAAGTTTTTTGCTGTGAAGCAGAAGCTCCGCAAACTGTTTTATATGACCTTTTGCATTGCCGTAAGAATTATTGCACGGTATTACCGGTTGTTCTGACAAATTTTTTAAAACCGAAGGTTTTATGAATTCATCCAGGTCAGAGATGATTATAAGATCATCATCAGTACAGTCCGCAAGCCCACGCAAAATCGCATTTCTTTGAAAGTTTTCAATTGACCAGTCCACATCACCTTTTGTTTTCTTATAGGCTGGAACACTCTCAACCTTTATATATATAATTTTATCAATGAACTCAGAAAAAAGTGTTTTATTTTTCTCAAAGTTGAATTCTTTTTTTTCACCTTTTTGTGTAAACGCACATTCAACTATCACAAATTTGTCAACAATTTTATGATATTGCTCCAACCTGATTTTTAATAAGTCCAATTCATTGAAAAACGTAAAACAGTCGTAAACCGCCATTGTCAAATCTCCTTGTGCCTTAAAATTTTATTTTTCAAAATCTGCATAAACGACTTCATGATGTCATCCTTCAAGGCCAGCAGCATCATATAATAAACAATAATTCCCGCTATTGTCGTCAGGGCAAGTTTCATGAACGGATTTTCAAAAACATATACGACAGCAAGACACACGCCCGTCATGACAAGGGTTGAAAGAACATATTTGAAAAATGACTTTAAAAGTCTTCTTGAAAAAATAAATTTCCGATTCAATGTCACATAAATTACAAACAACACCGCTTCTGTGCCCAATGTGGCAAGACTTGCTCCAAGTGAACCGAAACCCGGAATAAGAATAAGATTCAGAACAAAATCGGTTGCAGCACCTACCGTAACACAGTAAAGGTAGATTTTTTCTTTTCCCATTGAATTAAGGACATTTCCGCCCAAAAAACCAGAAACAGAACTCAATAGCAGCAGAGGTATCATCGCATACATCGACGGAACGGCAGGCATATAACTAACGCCCGAAATCAGCATTATTATAGGTTCTGCAAGAATATACAGTCCTGAAATCATAGGAAAAGAAAGGCACATTATCAGGCAGACAGTTTTTTGTATAAGCTCTTTCAGCTCGTCTGTTCTTGAGTTTTCAACAAGGATGGACATCTTTGGAAACATGACCGTAAAGACCGCCGGGAAAAGGTTTCTTATCATATAGACAATCTTTGTCGCAGCAGAATAAAAACCTACTTCCGTTTCCGTGGACAGGAAGCCGAGCATGACGGTGTCAAGCATGGTAAAGACGCTTATTGCGATAGATGAGCCAAAAAATATAAAAACCGGCTTCAGATGCTGTCTCAGTTTCAGTTTCTTTAATTTTTTTAAGCTTATGTATTTTCGCAGCGGAAACAGGTTGCATATATTGGAGCCTACACTAGAAAAAACTCCGATAATGGCATATTGCAGAAAGTCCTCTTTTGTGCGGACAAATACAAACAGGGCAACAAGGCTTATGAACTGAAAAATTATGGAGCGGACGGTTCTGTATCCGTATTCTTCAAGCGAGCAGTAAACCCAGTCAACTCCGACGGTTGTGAATATGATTGACGTGCTGCATACAAAAACAAGCAGCCTGTACTCGTTTAGTTTTGGAACAAATGCGACTGCAAGAATAAGAAGCAGATAAGCGGCTAATGTCGAAATAAAGTTTATTGTAAAAAGCTCCGCAAAAAACTGCGAGAATTCTTCCTTGTTGTTTCTTCTTTTTGCGCCTTCCCTGACTCCGTAAGTTCCAATTCCAAGCGAGGCGATAATACCGAAATACGAGACAACAGAATTTGCGAAACTCACCTTTCCGATTCCATCCGGCATAAGGATTCTTGACACATAGGGGAATGTTATAAGAGGGAAAATCAGCCCCATGACCGTTTTTATTACATTGAATACTGCATTTCTTTTTATGGATTTTTCCTGCATCAGCTATCCTTCTACTGCGGACTTGAACAAAGCAAACGCATTCTGCCAGGTGAACTGTTTTATATAGCTGCTGCCGTTTTGTGCAAGTCTTATTCTCAGCTCATTGTCTTCTATTAGTTTTGTTATACTTTCTGAAAGTTTCTGAACATCGAATACTGGTGATAATAATCCTGTTTCATTGTTTTGTATCATCATTTTGAATCCGGTTGTATCCGTGCAGGCCACGCAGCAGCCGCATATCATTGCTTCTCCGACCGTCAGTCCGAATCCTTCAACACTGCTCGCAGCCACAAAAATCGAGGCGTTGTTATAAATCATGTTATGGGTCTGCCGGTCAGGACATCTGTAATACGAAAACCACTCCGGAAGTTCCGGTTTTTCCGGAGTGCCGAACATTGTTACATGAAGCTCTGGAAATTTTCCCTTTACAATCTTCAACGCTGCTATTGAGTCACAGCAGCGTTTCCTGTCATCCTTGTGATAGAGCATTGCAATCTCATAGAGACCGCGTTTTTCTATGGGATTCGTAAGCTTAAAATAGTCAAAGTCAAAACCGTTGGGAACTAGCGCTGCTGTTCCACCGGTTTTCTCAACTTCATGCAAGAGCCATGGAGCTATGACAATCTTCTTGAGCGGAAAACGGAATGAATTATATACGTCGCCATCAGTCTTTCCGTTCCATTTTTCAAAGTCCTGAATGAAATAAAATTTGTTCTGGTCGGAGATAAAAGTCATTTTATTCAATGCGTATGCAGTTTCTATTGCAGTCGCGACAATCCTGTTGCCTTTCAGTTTTCTTTTCAGAAAGTGGTTGTCAAGTCTGAATACAAAAATCTTCCTTATATTTGAAGACAAATCAAACCATTCTCCGCCTTTGAGCCGTCCTCCAAGTTTCCATTTTATGATAAAACCGAAATACCTTTTCATGCGGAAAAAGATATTTCTCTTTGGTCTGCTGAAAATATCCTCCACATGCGGATAGACTATGCTTACTTCATATCCTGCATCTGAAAATCTGTTCGCATATTCGTAGACAATTTTGTATCCGCCGCATGGAGTTATGTCTCTTCCTGGCAAAAGAAAGGCGATTTTTTTCTGTTTGTTTTTGTCCATAAAATACCTTTTAAAAATTATACTTCAGTTCAACCGAGAATTGGAAATTATTTATATCGTCAGTTCCGCGGATTTTTCCTTCGTCATCGGTTTTCCAGTATTTTGAATTTATGATGAGGTCATATACAATTCCGCCGCCGACTGAAAAATTCTTCGTCAGAAAATAAGTTGAATCCAAAGCTAAAATAAAATTCGCTTTATAGGTTTCATTGTGGTTGTTCAGCGTATTGCAGGAATAAGTGTTGTCCGGATTGTTGCGTCCTATGAGAACGGATGAAATTCCTTTCGGATAATAGACTTTCATCATAAGAATCTGGCTGTTTCCTCCGTTCCCGTACATTGAGCCCAGATACTGCCCCTTGTTTGTAAATCCCTGGGTTATCTGGTGATGAAAATTAAACGCATAGTAGCACTGTTTTCCCTTGTTTCTCGGCAGGTCCATGACGGAAGCCTCGGCGATGAATTCTCCGTAAACGGATTTTTCTGCAGAAAGGACAAAAGTCTTTTTAAGACCGGCGGTCCATATCAGTGTGTCAAAAGGATAGCGCACCGTTCCAAGAAACGCGCCGCCCTGAAGATAGTCGTCTATGCCGATTTCCCCGTACAACTCAAATCCGACTTTCGGACATATCCAGTCAAAAAACATTGACATCTTCTGGTCTTCACCAACGCCGTAAACATCGTTGTCACTGTAGAACGGATTCAGATACTTCCAGAAATTTTCGCCCCATTTTGAAAGGCAGATTTTTGTGGCTCCGAGCGTAAATCCGGGCATGAACGAAGGTGAGCAGGCTACGGAAAAACCGGAAATCTGGTTATGGTCATTGTCAGGACTATTGTCGAAATAATTGCTTTCGGACAGGTAACCTGTCCAGATTCTCGCCTCGATGTCTCCGAGATACCAGCCTAAACCCGGTATTGTGACTTTTGTCTTTCTTAGTCCTATGTCGAATTTGGGATATGATGCGGCGTTGTTGCTTCCAAGCATAGGATTCAGCCATGCAGGGCCGATCCAAGGAGACTGAGTGCCGAATCCGACCGTAAATGTGTGCCAGCTGTAGCGGATTTCGCTGTCGCCCCAGTCGAAATTCCAGAAAGGTCTGTCTCCGAACCTCTGGGGAGCGTCAACACCGACATTTTTAGCATATCCCCAGAAATAGCCGTACCCGCTGTCGCAGTTCGACTTCATTATCTCAAACTCCAGATTCTGGCTGAAGCTCACCTGCGGCTTGAATGTCAGCTCAAGCCCGTAGCCTTCGAGCCGTGCGCCTGCGGTGAGCGAGGTGTTGTAGCCGCGTCCCTGCCACAGCGCGCCGTCATTCTGGCCGTAAGGGGCGGCGGTGTTGAAGCTGTTGAACCATTGCGGACCGTAAATCCGGGCGGTGATTGACCGCTTTATTCCTTTTAAATACCAGTTTGTGTCCGGTGAACCAGTATTTAAAAGGGTGAATGTTGTTCCAAGGTTGTTGTCCTGCCAGGGATGGACGGCTTTTTGAGCGGTTTTGGCAGCGCCGTTTTTTTCCGCCGTTGACATTATGTCTCTTTCTTCCGTAGCTGACTCTCCGCCATTTCTGCCATAGTCCGAAGAATCCATATATTCGCCCTGTCCTGCAAGTTCACATTCCGCAAAATTCCACACAGAATCGCTTAGAGTGCGGTAGTTCAAAGCCGGTTTTTCAACAATTCCCTGAAGCGAAAGAAAGTCGTAGTATTCTTCCTCAACGGATTTCAAGGCTTCCTGCGCTGGCAAAAAAGCATCATGGCAAAAAAATAAAAGCGCCAATCCTAAAAACGCATAAGTTTTTTTCATTACTAATTCCTAAAGATAGCATAGGTCTAAAGTCGAGTTTTTTATGACTGCGAAAAACGACTTTCAATCTAATAATCTAAAAGTCTATCAAAAATCTGCTGATTAATCTAGCAATCTGCAAATCGCTTGCATTTAGTATTTCTCTTCCATTTATTTTATTTTATAAGTATTGTATATCTTATGAAAACTCAAAGCATAAAGTATTCTTCTGTGTTTAAGCTGGCATGGCCGATTTTTATTCAAATGATTCTTTCTATGTGCCTTGGCTATGTAGATACAGCCATGATGAGCCGTTCTTCAGAAACTGCCGTTGGAGCGATAGGAAACGCACATCAAATAATAAGTTTTTTGAATCTTGCTTTTTCAATAATTGCAAGCGCGACCGGGGTCGTTGTCGCGCAATATCTTGGAGCAAAAAAAACAGAGGAAATGAACAAAATTTACACAGTTTCAGTTTTGTTCAACCTTGTGCTAAGCGTTCTTATCTGTCTGATTGTTACAATCTTCAGTAAAAATCTTTTGCAAGCAATTCACGTTCCGCAAGTTATGTTTTACGATGCAAACAGCTACATGAAAATAGTAGGACTTTTTCTTTTTACAGACTCTGTGGTTATGATTTTTTCGCAAGTTTTTAACTGCCACGGAAAAACTTTTGTAGGCATGCTTCTATTTTTTGGAATGAATGTCCTAAATATAATCGGCAACTATTGCTTTCTTTTTGGACCGCTCGCATATTTAAATCTTGGAACAAAAGGAGTTGCAATTTCTACGAGCATAAGCAGCATTTGCGCAATGGCCGTTTCGTTCATCATTTTTAAAAAGATTATAAAAGGAAAAATCTCTTTGCAATTTTTAAATCCTTTTCCTTTTGATATGCTAAAAAAACTGATAAAGCTAGGCATTCCTACAGCCGGCGAAAATATTTCCTACAACATTGCACAGATTATAATAACCGCTTTTGTAAACACAATGGGTCCGGAAGCGACAACTGCGAAAATTTATTGCAACATGCTCACTCTTTTTTCTATTGTATATTCAAATTCAATGGCAGGAGCGACTTCTATTATTGTGGGACACAGCGTTGGCGAAGGCGATTACGACTTTGCCTACAAGCGGGTTTTAAAAAGTCTTTCAAGCGCAATGATAGTTTCCGTCTCTTTTGCAGTGTTAAACTATTTGCTTTCCCCTTTTACCTTGGGATTCTTTTCAAAAAATCCGCAAATTATAGAAATCGGCCGCAAAGTAATGTTTGTCGGCATTTTTCTTGAAATCGGCAGATGTTCAAATCTAGTTATAATCAGAAGCATGCGTGCAGCTGGCGATGTATTTTTCCCTACAGCTCTAGGAATTGGCTCTATGTGGGGGATTTCTGTAGTTTTCGCCTATATATTTGGAATTTTATTCAAGCTTGGGCTTCCAGGAATTTGGATTGCAATGGCTAGCGACGAAATTTTTCGCGGAATTGTAGTTTTTATCCGCTGGCTGGCCGGCTCTTGGAAAGGAAAATCCGTTGTAAATGAAAAATAGATTAAAACTCGGCTTTTGACCCAATAATTTTATTGCCTCTTGCCTTTTAAAATTAGTATATTAGTGATTAGAGGTAAATAACGTGGCAAAACATGAATTTCAAACAGAAGTAAACCAACTCTTGCAGTTGCTTATTCATTCTCTTTATTCAAACAAAGACATTTTTCTTAGAGAGATTATTTCCAACGCTTCGGACGCATTGGACAAACTTAAGTATCTTACAGTTTCAGACAACGCTTACAAAAACGTAAAATTCGAACCAAGAATAGATATTTCTTTTGACGACAAACAGGGAATCCTTGTTGTTCAAGATACTGGCATTGGAATGACAGATGAAGACCTTCAGAACAACTTGGGAACAATCGCCCGCTCTGGAACAAAGGCTTTCCTTTCAAAACTTACAAGCGAAGCTTCAAAAAATTCAAATCTTATTGGTCAGTTCGGCGTAGGCTTTTATTCTGCATTTATGGTAGCAAAAAAAATCGATGTCTACACCCGAAAATCTTGCGCTGATGGAAAAATATGGCATTGGTCAAGCGACGGCACAAATTCCTATGACTTGGAAGAAGTTGGCGCAGATAGCGACGCAGCAAAAAAATACGGCTTCGACAAACCTGAGCTTAGCGGCTCTGCGATTGTAATGGAGCTAAACGATGAAAGCAAAGAATTTGCTTCCCGCTGGAAGATTGAAGAACTGATTAAACGCTACAGCGATCACATTGCATTCCCAATCTATCTTCATTACGACCAAAATCAATACGATGATAAAGGCAATGTAAAATCAACAGAAAAAAAGGTTGACCAAGTAAACTGCGCTTCTGCTCTGTGGAAACGCCCAAAAAGCGAGTTAAAGCCAGAAGATTATAATGAATTTTACAAGACAATAAGTCACGACGGTCAAGACCCATTGTTCTATGTCCATACTCATGCAGAAGGAACTCAAGAATATACAACTCTCTTTTATATTCCGCAAACAGCTCCTTTCGATATGTATCAGGCAGATTACAAGAGCGGTGTAAAACTTTATGTAAAACGAGTTTTTATTACCGATGATGACAGAGAATTGCTTCCTGCCTATTTACGCTTTGTGCGCGGCGTAATTGACTCTGAAGACTTGCCATTAAATGTAAGCCGGGAAATTCTTCAGCAGAACAGAATTCTTGAAACTATAAAGAATGCTTCTGTAAAAAAACTTTTGAGTGAATTCAAAAAATTAGGCGAAGATGCGGACAAGGCCCGCAAATCAGAAAAGAAAACTGAAGAAGAAACAAAAACCATTGAAAAATGGAATAAATTTGTAGCTGCATTTAACCGTCCAATGAAAGAAGGTCTTTATAGCGACTACGCGAACCGCGACGAGATTGCAGAAATTGTCAGATTCAAATCTACAGACGCTTCTGGAAGTGGCGACGGAAACTGGACTAGTCTTGCAGACTATGTTCAGCGCATGAAAGAAGGCCAAAAGTCTATTTACTACATAACTGGAACAGACGAAAAGAACTTAAGAAGCAATCCTCTGCTTAAAGCTTATACTGACAAAGGTTTTGAAGTTCTTATAATGTCTGACGACATCGATGATATTGTAATCCCTGGCTACGGAAAGTATAAGGACTTTGAACTTAAAAACGTAAATCGTGCGGGAGCTGACGAAGAACTTGGCGTAAACAAGGAAGAAGCAAAGAAGAAAGAAGAAGAATTTAAGCCTGTAGTTGAAAAAATTAAAAAGGCTCTTGGCGACGAAGTAAAAGACGTTATCCTTTCTAAACGTCTTGGCGCGGAAAGCCCTTCTTGCATTGTAATCGACGAAAACGATCCTGGATTCCAAATGGAACGCATGATGCGCGCTATGGGACAAGAAGGAATGGCTGGCGTAAAACCAATTCTAGAAGTGAATGGAAGCCATCCGCTTGTAGAAAAAATTAAATCTTCTGATGACAGTGAACTTATAAAAGATGTTTCTGAAGTTCTTTTGAATCAGGCATTGCTTGTAGCTGGCGTTGAAATAAAAGATCCAAACGCCTTTGTAAAAAGCATGAATAATTTGCTAAGCAAGTAAATTAAAAGGTTAAAAAGGCTGCCTTGAACAGTATTTATACTTTTGGGGCAGCCTTTTTTTATAAGGTCGAAAGTCGAGTTTTTAATTCTTTTTGACATTTTTTGTCTTTTTGACAATAAAAAAACTTTTCACTCCTTTAATAATGATGTATAATAAAAAAATATCCATGAGCTAATGCGGTATTTTATTTAAGGAGGAAAGGTAAAAACTGCAAAAATTCAGTTTTTATAAAAATTACAAAATGGAAAAAACACTCCCAAAAATGTTTAAAAAAGTTGCGGAAGAATTCCCTGAAGTTGCCGCTCAAATGTATAGAGCAGATGCCAAAGGAACTAGTTTTGATACGGTTTCGTTTAGAGATGCGTTTCAGCTTTCGCTTGACTTTGGAGCAAGTCTTCTTAATTTTGGAATAAAAAGAGGCGAACCTGTAGGTCTTATTTCAGACAACCGAAAAGAATGGCAGCAAGCAGACATGGGAATAATGGGCATAGGTGCTGTAGATGTTCCTCGCGGCTGCGATGCCACCGTTCAAGATTTGCAAGCAATTCTTTCTATAGTAGAAAGCAGATTGGTTATAGCAGAAAATTCTGCTCAGGTTAATAAAATAATTTCTATAAAAGAACAGCTTCCTTCGCTAAAAAAAATAATTTCATTTGATGAAGTAAAACCCGAAGTCTTAGAAACAGCCAAAAATGCAGGCGTAGAAATCTCAACTTTTAACGATGAATTAAACATTGGCAAGACGTACAGAATCAATCATCCTGAAGTTGTGGAACAGGAATTAGAAAAAGGTGAATGGGACGACCTTGCCTGCATAATTTTTACTTCCGGAACAACAGGCACGCCAAAGGGTGTAGAACTTACACATGGAAACTTTTTAACTCAGCTAGACGAGCTTCCAGAGCGAATTATGCTCAATCCTGGAGAAATTGCTTTAAGCGTTTTGCCAGTTTGGCACGTTTTTGAACGCTTGTGCGAATATGTAATTATGTGCCAGGGGTCTACGCTTTGCTATTCAAAACCGATTGGAAGCATTCTTCTTGCAGATATGGCTAAAGTAAATCCAACTTTGCTGCCAGCGGTTCCTAGAGTATTTGAAGCTGTTTACGACGGAATTACTAGAAAAATGCGCAAAACTGGCGGAATTGTATGCGCTATGTTCCAGTTCTTTGTAAAGCTTGCGGTCATACATAGCAGAATGTCTAGAAAAATGTTCAATAAAAATCCATGTTTTTCGCATTACTACACGGTAGCCTGGTGGTTCTTATTCCTTATACCTTGGATTTTAATGTGGCCGCTTCGCCTTTTAGGAAACATGCTTGTTTTCAGAAAAATAAAGGCGATGCTCGGTAAAAATTTCCGCGCGGGAATCGCTGGCGGCGGAGCATATCCTAAAAACATCGATGAATTCTTCTGGGCAATAGGTGTAAAAATCGTGGAAGGCTACGGAATGACAGAAACTGCTCCTGTAATTTCAGTCCGTCCAATTGCAGCTCCTGTTTTTGGAAACGTAGGCTCACCAATCAGAGGCGTAAAAGCAAGAATCGTAAATCCCGAAGACGGATTTGTTCTTAAAAGGGGGCAATTCGGCGCCATTCAAGTAAAAGGCGGAACTGTAATGCGCGGCTACTACAAGCGTCCTGATCTTACCGAGAAGGTTATGACAGTTGACGGCTGGCTTGACACAGGCGACCTTGGAATGATGACAATCCACGACGAGCTTGTTATAAAGGGAAGAAAAAAGGACACGATTGTTTTGCGAGGTGGCGAAAATGTAGAACCTCTTCCTATTGAGCAAAAACTCAACGAATCACGGTATATAAAAGCTTCGGTTGTAGTGGGACAAGACCAGCGCTATCTTGGAGCACTTATTCTTGTCGATGAAGATGAAATTAAAAACTATGCAGCAGAAAACGGTATTCAATACGACACTTACGAAAATCTTTTAGCTTCAGAAGATATTCAGAGCCTATACGATTCTGAAATTGCAAGCCTTGTAAATCCAAAAACAGGATTTAAGATGTTCGAAAGGATTAATAAGTTTGCGCTGATTACAAAACCGTTTGAAATTGGCGTAGAACTTTCTGCTAAGCAAGAAATCATGCGTTACCGCTTAACAGAAATTTATAAGACCCAAATAGACTCAATGTTCAGCGAAGAAGAGTAAGTTTATCAGGCTTGACACTGCGATGTTTGCATAGCAAACTTGTCTAAAAAAGTGCAAGAGATTTTCGTGTCAAGCCCGATAACGACTCGGAATTTCAAGAAATCATAAAACATAACTTTCGTTCTATTAGATTTTAATCATAATGGCAGAACTTTTTTTATCTTTTTGGAGCGCAGAAAAATCTGTTGTTAACTTTAGATTAAGCCTTTCGCCGCAAGTTATTTTCTTTCCGTCAAGATTTACAAGAAGAACTAACCCTTTCTTGCTGCAACAATAGAACCCTTGCCTATTTCCAGGCAGCCAAATTGAATCGCTGGCGACACGCAAAGAAAGCAAATCTTTATCAGAATTTTGCTTTTTTGAAGAAGCAAAAACAAAGCTAATCACTGCCCTATCCTTAGGGAGCCCCGAAGTTTTGCTCAGCTTTAACAATTTCGCAGGGGCATTTTCTGTTGAAAAACTAAAGTTGCACCATTTTGCGCTTCCGCCGTAGCGTGCGTAAAGACCGTTCATAGGACATTTTCCATCGTGAGGACAAGGAACAACCATAGAAAAATCTTTTTTCAACAAGTTTGACCTTATAAGACTTACAAATCTTGCCGCAACGGGCATTCCTGGTTCTGCAATAAATAATGAAGCGCCTTCTGCGGCGTAATCCATTAGAAGTTTTGTTTGATTTTCCGCGATTATTTCTGGATTTTCATGATTTTTTTGATAAAGCTCGTTAAACATATTTGCGCAGGAAATAAAATTCGCCTTTTTTCTAACGGGAGTTCCAATTCCCCCTTTTACGCGAACAATGTTCCAATGGCTAGGAGCGTCATCTTCAGAAGGACGCACCTTTGCAGCAATCGTCATAAAAATATCTTCTCCAAACGAAAGCGTGCTCTGTGAAATGTCCATGCAATAAAAAGTAAGTCTTTTGTTTCTTAATTCTGGACGGCTTAGCCACAAAGCGCAGGGAATAGTAAGCGGACCTGAACCAATGTCCAGACAGACGTCGCCATCTTTTAGATTAAAAGCACTTGAATCCAACTTAGAAAAAATAGTTGTAAAGCGGACTAAATTCCACCAGGTAAAATATCTAACATAAGCGCTAAGTTCCTGAGTGGCATTCATGTAGCCCATCCTGCGCTCTTCGCGTTCGTCAGTAAGTTTGTGCGAAAGTTCACGGATGTCCTTAGGAAGAAGCTTAAGCTGATAAGTATTAAGAGGCCTTATCTCCTGCACAATTTGGTCGTAGTTTTCAAGAGCCTTCTGAGCATCGCTATCAAGACCTGAAAGATTAAACATATTTTCGCTTGAAACGATTTGCGCGTCCGGAAAATCTTTCGTAGTCTTTGAGAAATCAACCTCTTTAGAGCCTTTTACCTCTCTTTGCTTTGCAAAAAAATCATCGCGTCTTTTGTTGTATTCTCTGCGGCGATTTTTTAATTCACCTTCTTTAGAATTTTGTATAAATTTTTCGTAAAACTTTGCCACTGTATTTTCCTTAATCTATCAAGAATGTTGATATTTCATTTTACTTTGCGTTGTTTTTTACATAAAAATACAAATCCATAAGCTCGTGCCTTAAATCATGGATTTCTTTCATCAGCTCAGCCTGAGAATTAACAGCATCTGAATCTTCTATGATTTTATCGCGAGCGCCTTCGATTGTATATTTTTTTTCTTGAACAAGATACTTTAAACGCATTATTAATTCAACTTCGCGTTCTGTGTAAATTCGCCTGCCTCCAATATCCTTGCTAGGAGCGAATCCTGGAATTACAGTTTCCCAGTAACGCAAAACGTGAGCTTTTACACCTGTTAGTTCTTCAACCTGACCAATAGAAAACATTATTTTGGCTGCCTGTCTTCCCATTTTTGACGGCTTGCTTTTATTTCAAACTGCACAGGAATTTTATTGAATCCTAAATCTTCGCGGATACGATTTTTAAGATAAGTTATATAACTTTCCGGCACAACTTCAGGTCTTGTTGCAAATATCAAAAACTTTACAGGATTAACACTTTTCTGCACAACGTAGCGAATTTTAAAATGCGCTGTTCTGCTCGCTGGCGGCGGATACTTAAACAGCCAATCGTTCATAGCCATGTTAAGCGCTGCCGTTTCAATTTTTTTAGTCAGCTGAGAATACATTTCTACGGTTTCGTTCAGTAAATCCTTTATCCCAGTGCCTTCCAATGCGGAAAGAGGCATTATAGGAGCAAACTGCATTTGCCCGAACATTATATTCATCCACTCGCGTGTTTGCTTTACGGTTTTTCGGCTTTGATCTTCCTTTAAATCCCACTTATTCATTACAAAAATTATTCCACGCCCCTTTTCAAAAGCAAGAGCGCAAATTTTTTTGTCCTGTTCAGAAAGACCGTCTTGACTATCTATCATGATAAAAACAATATCGCAGCGTTCTAGCGTCTTTATAGCACGATTTACGGAATAGTACTCAACATTTTCTGTAACTTTTGCTTTGCGCCGAATACCTGCGGTGTCCAAAACTTGAAAAGACTTTCCGCCGTATTCAAAGTAACCTTCAACCGTGTCGCGGGTAGTTCCTGCGTAATCGCTGACGATTGAGGCATTTGAATGTGTAAGCCTATTTGAAAGCGTGGATTTTCCAACGTTTGGTTTTCCCATTATTGCAATTTTTATAGGTTCTTCACAAGGAAGCTCTTTTACCGCGCTAAAATCAAGGCGTTTTTCAATCGCCTTATTCAAATCCCTAAAGTTATCTCCATGTTCTGCGGAAATAAACAAAAGCTCATTGAACCCAAAACGGGCAAAATTCCAGGCAAGATGCTCGTTTTTTCCGCCTTCGGTTTTATTAACGGCGGCAATTACTTTGTCCCAATAAGGCCGCAATTGCAAAATCATTTCTTCATCTTCTGGAACAAGATTTTCTGCATCAAGGACTAAGATTATAAGATCCGCCTTTTTTACAAACTCCAAGGAGCGCTCCACAACCAATTCGTCAAGAACAGCTTCCATTGTTCCAACTTCTCGCTGAAGTTTGTAACCACCAGTGTCCACAAGGTGAACAGGGTTTCCGTCAATAAGAACATTAGCCTCTACGGGATCCCTCGTTACACCGGGAGTCGGGTCAACAATCGCCATTCGCCTTCCCATAAAGCGATTAAACAGAGTGGACTTTCCTACGTTCGGGCGGCCGGCAATAACCACTAGAGGCAAGCCTGTAAACTTGCGTTGAGTCCAACCGTATTTTTTATTTTCAGAATCATTAACTTCAGTTTCTTCTGCATAGACTTTTTCATCTGATTTGTTTTTAGAATCTTTTTGCGCAACAAATTTATCTTTTAAAACAGAGCCTTCTTTTGGTTTTGAAAAATCAGGCTTTTTTTTCTTTTTAGCCATTTTAATTCCTACTATCTTCTATTTTATAAACTACAATTTATTTAATCTTTTTGAAGAAATTGCTTGCAGTTCTTTTATGGTAAACTGGGAAAGGAGTTTTTTTACCGCAGAAATATTTTTTGGTCCCATGCTTAAATTTCTAATTCCCATTCCAGCAAGAACCAAAATGCTATCATGGCGGCCAGCCATTTCGCCACAAACAGAAAGCGAAATTCCTTCTTTTTTTGAACTTGTGATTGTCATTGCTATCAACCTTAACACAGCAAGGTTAAATTCATCGTAAAGAGAAGCTACATTGTGATTTTCCCGGTCAATGCCAAGCGTATATTGAGTTAAATCGTTTGTTCCTAAAGAAAAGAAATCGCTTTTTTTTGCCAGGCAGTCAGAGGTAATTGCAGCGGCGGCCGTTTCTATCATGCAACCGATTGGAACTTTTTCATTAAAAGGAATTTTTTCTGCTGCTAAAGATTCTCGAATTTCTTTTGCAATTGCAAGACATTCTTCCATCTGCGAAGTTGACGTAATCAGCGGAATCATAATTCTAAGATTTCCATAAATGCTCGCCCTGTAAAGAGCTCTAAGCTGGGTTTTAAAAAGCTGCGGATAAGCAAGGCTTAAGCGAACGGCTCTTAATCCCATGAGAGGATTTTTTTCTTCTAAATTCGGCACATCGACAGAATTTATAAGTTTGTCGCCACCAACGTCAAGGGTTCGTATTGTAACAGGTTTGCTGCCCATAACTTGAAGAACTTTTTTGTATGCCAAAAACTGTTCTTCTTCGTTAAATGAACGAGCCGCAAAGTGAGGCGAACCATCTGCAATGCTCATGTATAAAAATTCTGTTCTAAAAAGCCCAATTCCATCCGCGCCTTCTGCAAGCGCAACCTCCGCTTCTTCCACAGAACCTATATTTGCATAAAGCTTGAATTCTACACCGTCTTTTGTTTTGGCAGGTTTATTCAAAAATTCTTTTAAGGCTTCTTTTTCTTTTAATGCTTCTGAAATAAGTTTTTCATAGCTGCAAAGGGTTTTGGCATCAGGTTCTGCAATAATTTCGCCAGCCTTTGCATCTACAATAGTTTTATTTCCATTTTTGAGCTTTTTCTTTATGGCAACGGCATCAAGCCCGACCACAGTAGGAATTCCATAGCTGCGGGCAAGAATTACAACGTGACTCGAAAGTCCGCCATCTGTAAGCGCAAGCCCTGCAATTTTTTTCCTAGAAAGAACAATTGTATCCGTGGGACTTAAAGTTGTTGCTATAATGACGCTTCCATCAGGAACATCTCCAATTTCAAAAGGATGAATGTTCAGCATATCGTTTAGGACTTGCCCAAAAATATCGCTTATGTCGCGGGCTCGTTCTGCAAGATAGTCATTTCCAGAATTTCGCAATCGTTCTGCGTATTCTTCTGCCTTATAATTCAAAGAATATTCGATATTAAAAAGATTTTTTTCATAAAATTCTTTGACTTCTTTTATAAAAACAGGGTCTTCGAGCATTAAAATGTAAGTTTCAAAAATTTCACGCTGAACGTCAGCCGCCTTGCTTTTTTCAGAAAGTTTTAGAAGTTTTTCTTTGATGTCTGTCTTTACATTTTGAATAGAATTTTTAAAACGATTCCAATCAGATTCAACTTCGTTAGAATTTATTTTTTTATCAGAGATAATTCGTTTTACAGCCTCTGGAATTAGAAAAGCAGAGCCAATCCCTGTTCCATCGGTGGCAGAAACACCTAAAAATACTTCCATAACAATTCAGTATAACAGAAAAAACAACCTAGGTAAACTAAATAGGTAAATAGGCAAATATGCAGAAGCTGAGTTTTATAGAACACATAAAAAAAAGACCGCATCAAACGACGCGGTCTTTTGGGCCATCTAAGACTTGAACTTAGGACCAAAGGATTATGAGTCCTCTGCTCTAACCACTGAGCTAATGGCCCGATTAATTATTTGTTAATAATACAAAAAATACAGTTTTACGTCAATTACAAACAACCTTAAAACAGATTTTTTGTAAAAAAAATTATTCAACAGTTACTGACTTTGCCAAGTTTCTAGGCTGGTCAACATCTTTTCCAAGTTCACGAGCGCAATAAAAAGCAAAAAGCTGGCAAACTGCAACCATAGGAAGCGCATAAAATGCAGAATTTTCAACTTTAGGAACTGGAATAAAATCGTCAACTATGGATTCAAGTTCTTTATCACCTTCAACGCCAATTGCAATTACAGGGCCTTTTCTAGCCTTTATTTCTTTTATGTTAGAAATAACTTTTTCCCGCAAGAAATCATCAGGAACCAAGAACACACTTGGAGCGTCTTCATTAACCATAGCGATTGGTCCATGTTTAATTTCTCCAGCAGCAAAGGCCTCCGCATGAATGTAGCTTATTTCTTTTAATTTTAACGCGCCTTCTAACGCAATCGGATACATAAAGCCCCTGCCAAGGAACATGAAATCTTTGCAGTGGCAATACTTTTTCGCTATTGCGTGAATTTTTTCCTTTTGAGAAAGAGCTTCCTTTACAAGTCTAGGCTGCTTCATTATCTGATTGATAAACTTAATTCCATCTTCTTTGCTCATTTCTCGCTGGCGGGCAAATTTTAAAGTCAAAAGATAAAAAATAATCAAAGTATTCGAAAAAGCCTTTGTAGAAGCCACTGCAATCTCTGGACCTGCATGAATAAACGCTCCGCCATCAGACTGCCGTGCAATTGTTGAGCTTACAACGTTGCAGATTCCAAAAACCTTTCCGCCTTTTTCGTGGATTTCTTTCATTGCGTAAATTGTATCGGCAGTTTCGCCGCTTTGACTTACGGCGATAAACACGTCATCTTTGTTTACAATTGGATTTTTATAACGCAGTTCACTTGAAAATTCCGTTGTAGAGTGGATTCTTGCAAAATGCTCAAAGAGCAGGCTTCCAAAATAACTTGCATACCAGCTGGTTCCTGCAGACATCATGGTGATTTTTGATGTTCTTTTAAATATATCATCTTCAAAGCCGCTGAGTTTTGCAGTCGCATTTTCCATATCGATTCGTCCTGCAAATGCACGCTCAATGCTTTCCGGCTGCTCGTTTATTTCTTTTTCCATGTAAGTGTCATAGCCGCACTTTTCTGTTTCCTGGGCATTTATTGTTATTTCTTCTACACGTTTTGCGTAATCATTGTTCTGTATATTCGGAAACTTAAGCCCGTCTTTTGAAACTTCAACTATGTCTCCATCTTCCAGGCAAATAAACCTGGACGCATTTCCTACAATCGCATTTACATCGGATGCAATGTAATAAGCGGCGTCTGCAATTCCAATAACTAAAGGACCGCCACGCTTTGCAACTACAATTTTTTCAGGCTCATCAACAGACGTTATTGCAAGCGCATAAGTCCCAATAACATCGTTAAGAGCCTTTTGAACAGCCTCCAGCAAGTTTTCTTTGTAATACTTTTGAACAAGGTTTGGAATCACTTCGCTGTCTGTGTCGCTAGAAAAAGTATAGCCTTCATTTTTTAAAGATTCTCTAAGGCCTTGAAAGTTTTCTATTATTCCATTGTGAACGACGGCGATTCTTTTATTATCAGACAAAAAAGGATGCGCGTTTTGATCTGTTACCAAACCGTGTGTCGCCCACCTAGTATGACCAATTCCCCAGGAACCGCTAAGCTCTTTTGGAAGAACGCTTATAAGCTGCGACAGTTTTCCAGCTTTTTTATACAGATAAAACTTAGGCTCGCCATTTTCGATTTTTCCAACAACAATTCCAGAAGAATCGTAACCGCGATATTCAAGTTTTTTTAACCCATTTATAAGATAAGAAACTGCATTTCCAGTTCCTACATAGCCTACTATTCCACACATAACGATAACGGCAAAACAAAAAGACTTTTGCCTTCCCCCGCAATAATTTTTTTAAGTATATCAGTTATAAAAGATTTTTAATAGTATATAGCAGATGATTTTTATTACCTTAAAAGGGTGAATTGCGATTTTTTACAAACTATTTTTGCAATAAAGAAACATTATAATTATCCACAGCCTTTAAATACTTTGATGCAGAAACACCTGATGTGAGCAATGCGGAAGATATTGAAATTGTACCTGCTATAAATGAAACTTCAGATATAGCTTCATAAGCTGAGCCTTTTTGATCAATTTACTACTGTATTTGTAATAATTCCTGCTGTACAAATACCTAGCAAAGCAAAGGCGTATGAACAAGAAAATCACTGCTGATAACAGAAAAATCTGATTTCGAAGAAGACTTGTTTTCTACATTTTCTAAAATGCTGTCATCAGCATAAGTTTGCAACACAAAAACAGATACTAACAAACTTATTAATAAAACTTTTTTCATATAAACTCCAATTAAAAATAAGATTAGTCCAAATGAGTTTTTTGCAGTATAAAAAACTCATTTGGGCTACCCAGCGTAAACAAGTTTTTTTGCCTTATTTTTTTAGCAATGCCGCAAATGGATTGTAACTCATGCCGTCATCGCTGCCAGAACTGTAGCGGTTGTTTCTATTTCGACCGTCTTCGCGGTTTGAATAAGAGCTTGAATTTTTGCGGGCATTTTTATCAAATCCTGCCGAATTAGATGCGGCGCCTTTTTTTACAACCACAACCTTTCGCTTTGCTCCTTCAGCACTTTCTGAAGAAACTTTTGAACTTCCGCCTTGCCCGATTCGGCTTGCAGCATCGCTTTTCAAAGAAAGACTGATTCTGCGCCGGTCTTTGTCCAATCCGATGATTGTAAATTCGAAAATGTCGCCAACTTTTACAACTTCCATAGGGTCAGAAACAAAAGAATCCGAAAGCTCTGAAACGTGAATAAGACCTGTTTCGTGAAGACCAATGTCTACAAAAGCCCCAAAATCAACTACATTCTTGATTTTTCCTGTAACTTTCATGCCTTCCTTTAAGTCTTCAAACTGAACAACGCCTTTCTGCATAATCGGAGCTGGATAACCGTCTCTAGGGTCTCGGTTAGGCTTTTGAAGTTCTTCTATAATATCGTTTAGCGTTGTGTCGCCAATATTGTATTTTTCGCAAAGAGCCTTTTTTTGTTCGCCGCTAAGTTTTCCGCCTTCTTTTATAACAGGAAGAACTTCGCGCGCAACATCGTAATTTTCCGGGTGAACCCAAGTGTTATCCAAAGGGTCAGAACTTTCTGCGATTTTAAGGAATCCTGCGCACTGCTCAAACGCTTTTGGTCCAAGTCCTGGAACTTTTTTAAGTTCTTCGCGGCTCAAAATTTTTCCATTTGCGTCACGGTATTCTGTAATCTTTTTTGCGGTGCTCATCGTGATTCCAGAAACGTATTTTAAAAGCATATAGCTTGCCGTGTTCAAATTTACGCCAACCTGATTTACAACTGAACCTACAACTTCGTCCAAAGTTTCGCCAAGTTTTTTCTGATTTACATCGTGCTGATAAAGGCCGACACCAATCGATTTAGGATCGATTTTTACGAGCTCTGCAAGAGGGTCTTGCAAACGGCGGCCCATTGAGATTGCTCCGCGAATTGTAAGATCAAGTTCCGGGAATTCTTTTGTGGCAACTTCGCTTGCAGAATAAACAGAAGCGCCGCTTTCATCAACAACAGTGTATTTCACATCAGAATCAGCGTAATTTTCGGTAATGACTTTTGAAACAACGGCCTGAACTTCCGCGCTTCCAGTTCCGTTTCCTACGGCAACAACCTGAATGTCATACTTGTCAATTGCATCGTTCAACGCCTTGTAAGAACCTTCTGGATCTTGCACTTGAAAGATTTTAAAATATCCAAGATATTTGCCAGTCTCATCAAGAGCGGCGCATTTTGTTCCTGTTCGAATACCAGGGTCAATTCCAAGAACTCTGCTGCCTTTAATTGGCTGGGTCATAAGAAGATTCTTTAAATTTTCGCTAAAAATTCCAATTCCGTGCTCGTCAGCCTCATCTGCCTCGTTGCTGCGAATTTCTCGGATTACGGCTGGACTTAAAAGGCGAACTACGCCATCTTCAATAGCTTCTTTGTGGTATTTATTGTTGATTTTTGCCTTTTTAGTAAGCAAATCTACGGCAGAATCCACGTCAACATCGATTGTAACATCAAGGGCGCCTTCGCGTTCGGCACGATTTATAGCAAGAATTCTATGCGGTTTTACTTGATTTAATGGTTCTGTATAGTCCCAGTACATTTGATAGGTTGAAGTCTTTGCAACTGTTTCTTCATCCTGACCTTCTGGAACAATTCCCTTTGTCTTAATATTGCCTTCTGCCATGTACAAATCGTGAACTGCAGTTCGATTGTTTGTATCTTGGCTTGTGCGCTCAGCAAGAATATCTTTTGCGCCAGAAAGGGCATCCTGAACGGTTTCCACATTTAAAGCAGAGTCTTCGTTATCTGTTTTTATGTACTCTTCAGCCTTTTTTTCAATTGCAGCGTCATCAAGCTCGAGCATTGCGTCTGCAAGGGAATCAAGTCCTTTTTCAATGGCAACCATTCCACGAGTTTTCTTTTTCTTTTTGAACGGAGCCCAAAGGTCTTCAAGCTCTGTGAGCGTCATTGCGCTCATACATGCGTTGTAAAGGCTTTCTGTAAGTTTTCCTTGCTTGAAAATGCCCTTTACAATTTCAAGACGGCGTTCTTCAAGGTTTTTATAAGACTTAAAAAGATGGTCGCAGTCACGAACTTGAACTTCGTTCAAATTGTCGTGCTTTTCTTTTCTATAACGAGAAATAAATGGGATTGTACAGCCTTCGTTCACCAACGAAATTACTGCACTTACCTGCTGAAGGCGAATTTGAAGCTCTTCAGCAATTTTTTTCATGATTTCAACTTCATTAACGGCAAGAGCGTCAATTGTTTCTTCTGTAAATTCCATAATTGTGCAAAATGCGGAATGTCCGCTTCCTTTTTTTTAGAGTGAAATCAATTTTAATGCAAAACAAAACAAGCGTAAAGATAATTATAAAAATTTGTAGAAATCTCCCTGTACTTTTCAAAGGTACCATAACGCGAGACAGCGAAACACAGCTAAGCT
>ERZ808275.30-NODE-30-length-105361-cov-3.901649_pt1 | contig 105361 bp, 94 predicted proteins | sample MGYA00520894_ERZ808275 | MGnify/ENA primary metagenome ERZ808275 (study PRJEB31516, sample SAMN03275598) | gut metagenome | biome: mammalia-associated habitat; material: feces | host: Papio cynocephalus | place: Kenya | collected 2012-08-03 ... | reverse complement strand
TGAAACATGACAATAAATCTCGAAGCATTAATTATGTTCAAAACAAACAAGAACGTAAAAATGATGTCACCTGCATTCCACTTATAGGAAAAGTTGCAGCAGGCTCACCTATTTTAGCTTTTGAAAATGTTGAAGAAGAATTTATTATGAGTAAATCTGTTTTTGGTACAAATCAGGAATTGTTTATGCTTAAAGTTGCTGGTGACAGTATGATAAACATAGGAATTGACGATGGTGATTATGTCGTTGTAAAAAAACAACAAGATGCTGAAAATGGTGATATTGTCGTTGCATACATTGATGGTTATGCTACTGTAAAAAATTTTTACAAAGATGGACAATTTGTTAGACTTCAACCTCAAAATGAATTATATAAGCCAATAATTACAATTGACTGTAAAATTTTAGGAAAAGTTATTGGTTGTATTAAACGTTTTTAATTTTTAAACAAAAAACAAGGCAAAATTGAAATTTGGTTTTACCTTGTTTTTTTGTAGTATAAAAATCATATTTTAAAGAAATTTTGACTCATTTTAATGTTATATCCATCTGTTCTTAGCCATCGCTTTTTGACAAACAAGCGAGCACTTACATAAATGTAAGTATTTAAACTTCAATTAAAGTTGAAGTTTCAGTGTTTTTATAAGCATCAATTAGGTTTTCGGCTACAATCTTAATATGTTCATAAGTTAAGCCACCTTGAAAATATGCTACGTAAGGTGCCTTAATAGGACTATCACAAGACATTTCTATGGAAGCACCTTGTACAAATGTTCCCGCAGCCATTATTACTTGATCTGAATATCCCGGCATATCCCAAGGCATTGGGACAGCATCGCTATCAACAGGGCTATATTTTTGTACTAATTGCACAAACTTAATTAATTCTTCTGCAGATTTAAATTTTATGGATTTAATTATATCAAAACTTTGTTCCTTAGATGATGGCAGTACTTCATAGCCAAGTTTTTCCATAACTCTGCCAATTAAGTATGCACCTTTAATTGCATTTTTTACAACGTTAGGAGAAATAAACAATCCTTGGAAAAACAATCTATATCCGGGTTCATAACTTCCAACTTCAATACCTACTGAAGGCGCTGTTAGTCTTTTTTCAATAAGGCTAATTGCTCTAAAAGTACCTGCAATATAAGCACCAGTAGGAACAATACCACCACCAGGATTTTTGCATAATGAGCCTACAACAATATCCGCCCCAACACCTGAGGGTTCTTGTTTTTCTACAAATTCTCCGTAGCAATTATCAACCATAATAAAACAATCTTTATTTATTTTTCTTATTTCTTCAAATATATATTTAAAATCATCTATAGGGAGTGGCTTTCTCCAGCCATATCCTCTCGAACGTTGCAAATAAACAATTTTTGGCTTTAATTCTTTTATTTTGTTTAAAGCTTCTAGAGTATCTATTTTGTCATCTTTTAAATCCACTTGTTCATATTTGATATTGAAATCTTTTAAACTGCCAATATCTGACTTAGTCCCTTTAATACAGTCAATTAAAGTGTCGTAAGGAGAACCAGTGACTGACAATAACACATCATTTGGTCTAAGTATAGATGCAAGACACAAAAATATTGCATGAGTTCCGCAGGTTATTAATGGCGAAACAATTGCAGAATCGGCGCCAAAAACTTCAGCATAAATTTTATTTAAGACTTCTTTCCCTGAATCATCATATCCATAACCTGTTGAACCATAAAAATGTCTTAAAGCGACTTTTTGTTTTTGAAAAGCGTTTAAAATTTTTTTCTGATTAAAAAATGCAATCTCATCTAATTCATCAAACCTATCCTTTAAATCATTTTCACATTCTTTTAAAAATATTTTTTTATCCATTATTTATTCTCCAAATTTTTTGCAATTAAGTTTGTCGTTTCTTTTATCCCTTGAAAATTAATGATTACAACATTATCAAATTGATTAATAAATGTAAATTGTCTTTTTGCATAGTTTCTTGACTTTTGCTTTAAAAGGTTTAAACAGTTATCAAGACTATCTTGATTTTGTAAATAAGGAAACAACTCCTTATATCCAATTGCTTTAATTGCTTGATTACTTTCTGGCAGATTTAAACCCAAGAGAAATTTTGCTTCATCTAGCAACCCATTATTTATCATTCTATCTACTCTATTATTAATTCTATCATAAATTTTTTGCCTATCATCAACAATAGCAAAAATTTTATAGTTGTAATCACTATCAATATTTTTATTTAAAGTTTTTCCATATTTTAAAATTTCTAAATATCGAATTAAACGCCTTTTATTGTTTTTATCTATCTCACATTTTCCTTCAATATTTAAAATTTTATTATAAAGTTTATCATTAGAATATTGTTCTAATTCCTTTCTAAATTGCTCATTTTTAGAAGTATTTGCAAAATCATATCCTTCAATTAACGCTTTTAGATAAAGACCTGTACCGCCAACTATAATTGGTTGATGTCCTCTAGATAAAATCTCTTTAATTTTGTTTTTTGAATCTTGGCAAAATTCACTTACAGAATATTCTTCAGTAGGTTCTTTAATATCTAGCAAATGATGTTTAATTCCATCCATTTCTTCTTTGGTAATTTTAGCAGAGCCTATATTTAAATGTTTATATATTTGCATAGAATCCGCAGAAATAATTTCACCATTAACTAGTTTAGCAAGTTCAACAGCAATAGCAGACTTTCCTACTGCAGTTGGTCCATATAACACAATAACGTTTTGCATTAAACTATCCTTTTAAACCATTTTTCTATTTGGTTTTTGGTTATTTCAACAACAATTGGTCTTCCATGTGGACATAACAAAATCTCAGTTTTTGTTTTGACCGTATCTAATAATGATTTTATTTCTAAATCACTTAAATGATCGCCACCTTTTACTGCAGATTTACAAGCCATTTGCATAAATCTTGATTTAATTGTATCTTGAGGTGTTTTTGCAAATGAATTCAAATTATCAAACATTTCATCAAAGAACATATTTAAGTCCATATCTAAAATTAATAATGGCACACTAGAAACTTTAAAAGTATTATAACCAAATTCAGAAATATCTATTCCAAAAGAGTTTAAAACAGATAAATTATTCATTAAAAAGTTTGATTCATTTTGATTAACTTTTATTATGAAAGGAATTAACAAATCTTGTACTTTTAGCGAATTGCTATTAATTTGATTCATTATTTCATCATATCTTTGTCTTTCATGACAAGCGTGTTGGTCTATTAAAAAAAGTTTATCTTCAAATTCTATTATTAAATATGTATTGAAAGCAACACCAATCATTTTGTAATCTAAAGCTAAAACTGATTTAAAATCTTCTTGCAAAACTTTATGAACTTCGATATTATCTTCATTTATTTGGGTAGCAGATTTATCATTATCATCATTTATTACATATACATTATTTTCAATAATTGGTTTATTTTCAGCCTCGATTTCAATAGAAGGTATAATTCGATTGTCAGTTCTGAAATCGTACGAGCCTGTTGAGTTTTTTGAATCAACTATACTATTAGAATACTCATTTATTAATCTATCAAATTCCTCTCTTTTCTCAGCATCGGAAAAACTTACACCCTCTTTTTTAACATCAGTAAGTGGATTATTTAATACTGAATCATTTAAATTTTGAGTAGATTCTTGGTCACTGTTAATTGTGCGTATATGATTAAAATCAGATAGTGCTTTAAATACTGCATCAAAAAATACTCGATATATTTTTTGTGTGTTTTCAAATTTAACCTCAAGTTTATTTGGATGAACATTTACATCTACTTCATTTTGTGGCAAATTTAAATACAATACATAAACTGGAAATTTACCTTTCATTGTAAAGTTTTCATAAGCATTGGAAACTGCGGTACTTACTAATGCGTTATTGCAAAATCTGTTATTCACAAATAAATTCTGATATGTTCTATTCGCTTTCGCAAATTCTGGTTTTGATATAAATCCAGTAACAAAATATTCACCAGAGTTGTAATCAACTTGCAACATATTGTCTGCAACTTCTCTTCCATATATAGTATATATTTTATCATGCGTATTACTAGATATGGTGTTATATATTAATTTGTTGTCAACTATATATTTAAAAGCAACATTTCTATTTCCTAGTATTAATTTTTCTACATAATTAGTTATTTCATTCTCTTCGGTTTTTGGTTTCCTTAAAAACTTTAATCTAGCAGGAGTGTTATAAAATATATTTTCTACTTGAATTTTAGTTCCTTTTACTGTGGCAACTTCCTTTTGATATATTTCTTCTCCACCTTCTAAATAAACCATTGTGCCAATATCTTCGTTTTCTGTTTTTGTAATTAAAGTAACTTTGCTAACGGCAGAAATTGTAGCTAACGCTTCTCCTCTGAAACCCATTGTTGCAATGCTATTTAAATCATCTATTTTTTCTAATTTGCTTGTTGCATGTGGTGTGAATGCTAGTTTTATTTCATTTGAATTAATTCCCGTTCCATTATCTTGTACGGAAATGTAATCTATCCCACCGTTTTTAATTTCTATAACTATTTCTGTTGCACCAGCATCAATACTATTTTCAACTAATTCTTTAACTATGGAGGCAGGTTTTTCAACTACTTCACCGGCTGAAATTTGATTTATAACATTTTTACTTAATATTTTTATTGACATAATATTTCCTTCTTTTGTTCATCATTTATCACAAAAACAGCGACCACAATTTCTACACTTGAAATAACCGCATTTGCTACATTTTACAGATGATTTAAACCAATCTTCATTTATTGGAGTCTTGCAGTTCCAACAATGATTTCTATATCTGTAGCTTTGAAAGTTTTGACTAATATAATTAGTTCTTTTTGCTTGACTTTCTTTAATAAGTTTATCACTATTTAAATTGCTAGGCAATTGTAATTTTTTTAATCTTTCGTCTTCTAAAAGATAATTGTCCAAACAGCTTGAATAATAATTTGCTTTTGATATTGATTCTGAATATGAAATACTTTCTGTATTAGCACAATCAATACAAAATTCACGATATGCATTTAGTTTATCTATTTGGGTTTTATTTGGAATGCTTATTTTTATTTTTCTAATATCTTTACCGGTTCTAATATATTTATCGTAACTAAGACGATCATTAAGAAAGTAATCTAAATCAATTACAATTGGTTTATATGGATAATTATCATCAGGACCATATAAAATATTTTCTGATAATGTTGATTTGCCGTTGATATAACTTAAAACAATTCTTTCAACCATTCTAAATTCTATATCATAATACAATTCTTTAAAAGTATTTGGATAGTTTGTTTTTAAAACTTCAATAAGCTTGTTATTATAATCTAATAAAATAGCATCAATTAAATTTTTATTAATTGTCTTTTTGTATAAATCAATATGCTTTTTAAAAGAATCTATTTCATTATAACTCTTAAATTGTTCTTGAACAAAAATATCTTTTAATTTTATAAGAGTTTGTTGTCTAATGTTTTCTAAATCTAATTGCTTATAATACACTTCCCATGTTTTGTAATTGTTTAATTCTTCAATTTTAAAATCAATTAAATCTTGTTCAAACTTTTTGCTCAATTCGTTATAAATATTAGTTTTTAAGCTTTTAAAATAAAAGTTACTTAAACCGGCAATAGCACCAAATATGCTTAATGGCAGTATAAAAAGTGGAGAAAGAGCAAAAAAATACTTAATCCACTCCGATAAAGAATCTACGCCAACAACTACAAAAAACATAACTATAGAAGTTATAAAAACTAATATAAAAAAGAATGCAAGTATTTTATTTATATTTATATAAAAGTTATATTTTCGCTTTAAGTTTTTTTCCATTATTATCCTTTTACTTTTTGAACTAAATCACATAGTGTTTCAAAAGCACCAAGTGGCGTTATTTTATTAACATCAATGTCTTTTAATATCGCTATAACATTTGTATAAGATTTTTCTTTCTCAACAGTTTCTTCGGGATTTTGTGAAACATTTTTAACTATATGGTTAGATAAATCATTTTTTTCTAATTCAATAGAAATTGTTTTTGCTCTATCAATGACAGATTTATTAACACCAGCAAGTTCTGCAACCTCAATTCCATAACTCCTATTTGCCCCGCCACGTTGTATTTTTCTAAGAAAAACTAATTGACCATTTATTTCTTTAATAAGTATTTGATAATTTTTTACACCATCCATAAAACCTTCAAGTTCGGTCAATTCGTGATAATGTGTTGCAAACATAGTTTTACAATTCATTTTTGTGGCTATTTCTTCTACAACAGCCCAAGCGATAGATAATCCGTCATATGTTGATGTTCCACGACCTATTTCATCCAAAACAACCAAACTCTTATTTGTTGCATTATTTAAAATGTTTGCTACCTCCATCATTTCAACCATAAATGTAGACTGTCCAACAGCTAAGTCATCACTTGCACCAACACGAGTAAAAATTCTGTCAGTTAACGATATTTCAGCCCTTTTTGCAGGCACAAAACAACCAATGTGTGCAAGCAGTGTTATAACAGCAACTTGTCGCATATAAGTGCTTTTACCAGCCATATTAGGGCCAGTTATAATCATAATTTTATTATCATTACAGTCCAAAAGTGTATCATTAGGAATAAATGATGAGTTTTTGTTTAATTCTTCAACCACAGGATGTCTTCCTTCTTCAATTAAAATGTGATTGATTTTTGAACTTACTTTCGGTTTTATATAATTATTTTTTACCGCTAATTCTGCAAAAGATAACAAACAATCTAATTCAGCAACAATTTTTGAAGCAGTTTGTATTTTTGAACAATTTTGCAATAATTTTTCTCTAATTTCCTTAAAAATAGTTTGTTCTAATTTTATAGAATTTTCATCTGCATTTTCAATTTTAATTTGTAAATCACGAAGTTCATCAGTTAAATATCTGTCACAATTTGCTACTGTTTGTTTTCTTGTATAACGAACTGGTACGTCTGCGGAGAACATTTTATTAATTTCAATATAATATCCATAAACCCTATTGAAACCAATTTTTAAATTTTTAATTCCAGTCAATTCTTTTTCTTTTACTTCTAGTTTTGATATCCATTTTTCAACGTTTGACTTTATACTTCTATACTCATCCAATTCCTTATTAAAACCATTTTTTATAAATCCGCCCCCACTTAAAATTGCAGGTGGCTGTTCTACAAAAGCATTGTTCAATATTTGAGTAATCTCGGTAAAATCAGGCAACATATTTTTGAACGCTTTTAATTTTGCTTTATCAAATTTAGATAACAAATCAAACAATTTAGGGAAAAGTGCTAAAGTAACTCTTAAAGAAACAGCATCCTTAGGTGTAAAATTGCCATAAGCAATTCTTCCTGATATTCTTTCAATGTCAGTAACTTTACATAAAATATCTTTTATTTCATCACGAGTCATTAATTTTTTTATTAACTCTTCAACAGCATCTAAACGTCCGTTTATTTCTTGTTCATTATATAGTGGTTCAAAAAGCCAAGATTTCATTAATCTTGTACCCATAGTGGTTTTAGTTTTATCTATTACTGAGATTAACGACCCTTTTTTCCTTCTATCTTTTAACGTTTCTAGAATTTCTAGATTTCTTCTAGTATTTAAATCAATTTGCATAAAATCAGAAGATTTTTCTTTTTCTATTTTATTGATATGAACTAAAGAACGTTTTTGAGTTTCTTCAAGATAAGCAAGTAATGCGCCTCCTGCTATTTGACCATAGTTATAATTTTTTAAATCATATTTTGATTCAAAATTAACGCCAAAATATTTTGTAAGTAATTCATTTGCTAAATTGGCTGAAAATTTTTCTTCGTTATATTCTGTAAATTCAGGAAGAATATTTAATTTAACAGAAGATAATAAGTTACGTAAATTATAATTATGCTTGCATATTATTTCTGAAGGCATAGATCTAACTAAAAAATCATTTAATTTATCAAAACAATTTTCGCCGTCATAATCAGCAATAACAAATTTTCCTGTTGTAAGTTCACATAGAGCAACACCTATCTTGTTATCATTTTGATAAACGGAACAAATATAATTATAACTGTTTTCATCAATAACTCCTGCATCAACTACAGTGCCTGCAGTAATTACTCTTACAACTTCCCTTTCTACAATTTTCCCTTTTTGTGGAGTTGAAGTTTGTTCACATATTGCTATTTTATAACCAAGATTTATTAATTTGTTTATGTAATTATCAACTGCATGATAAGGAATACCACACATAGGTGCTCTTTCTGGCATTCCCCATTCTTTGCCAGTCAATGTTAAATCTAAAACTTTTGACATAGTGACAGCGTCATCAAAAAATAATTCGTAAAAATCCCCTAAGCGATAAAACAAAACACAATCACTATATTGGTCTTTTGTTCTTAAATAATGTTGCATCATATCAGAAGGTTCATATTTTACCTTTTTTTCACTCGCCATTTCTCTCTTCCTTTTCTTTTTGTATTTCTTTTTCAACTTCTAAAACTTTATTTACTCTATAATTCTTTATATTATCTGGAATTTGATTTTCCATTTTTTCTGCCAATGTACCTGATCTTTTTGAATACATAAAAGCAAAAATCCCATCATACTTAACATATTTAATTAGTGATATTGTTTCCTCAAAATCTTCATCCGTTTCTCCAGGGAAACCAACAATTATGTCCGTTGTAAGCCTGATGTTTGGGATTTTGCTTTTTAACTTATCAATTATATTTAAATAGTGCTCACGCGTATATTTACGATTCATCGCTTTTAATATTTTACTACTACCACTTTGGACTGGCAAGTGTAACTCTTTTAATATTTTTGGCTCAAAAGCAAGAATGTCAATCACTTCATCTGAAATATCTTTTGGATGACTGGTCATAAATGTTAATTTAAAATCACCATCTAAAGCACATATATCTTTTAAAAGAGAAGCAAAATTAGAGTTATCATCAGGGCAAAGGTATGAATTGACATTTTGTCCAAGTAAAGTTATTTGCTTATATTTGCCACTGTTAATTATTTGTTTACATTCGTTTAAAATATCAGACTTTTTACGGCTAATTTCCCTACCTCTAACATATGGGACAATACAATATGAGCAAAAATTATTACAACCATACATTATATTTACCCAAGCATTTTCTCCACTAGTTCTACTTACTGGAACACTTTCATTGATAGACTCAATCCCAGAATTTTCTATACTTCTTTTATTTTCGTTGAGTTTTAAATTAATCAAGTTTGGTAATTCATATAAATTATGTGTTCCGACAATTATATCTATAAAAGGAAAAGTTTTAAATAATTTTTCTGCTACTTGTTTTTGTTGTGTCATACAGCCAGCAACCGCGATTATCTTATTTGGATTTGCTTTTTTCATTTTTTTAAGGTTTCCAATGTTTCCAAGTGCTCTATCCTCTGCACCTTCGCGTATAGCACAAGTATTAAAAACTATTATATCTGCCTTTTCTTTATCGTCAGTAGGGTTATAACCCATATTTTCAAGCATTCCTGCAATTTTTTCTGATTCATGGACGTTCATTTGACATCCAAATGTAACAATAGTATAAAACATAAATTTCTCCAAGATAAATTATACAACAAATGTTAAAAAATTGCTATAATTTTTTGAATAGATTTTAGAAAATAAGCAAATTATTAACACTATGTATAGTGTATATTTTAGTAATAAATACAAATAATAGACTCAATGAAAAAATTTGCTAAGAGATTTATAAAAATAGGAATAATAGTTAGTATAATAGCTATTCTTTTTGTTGTTGGATATTTTAGTTTAATTTTCTTTTTATCTCCAGTATCATTTGACGCAAATAAAATAAAAAACTCTAACCTTTCAATAAGTATTTATGATATTGAAAAAAGACCTCTAGAACACACTTTTATTAATGGTGATTATGTTAAATTGGAACAAATACCTAAACAAACCGTAGAATGTTTTTTAAGCATAGAAGATAAAAATTTTTACAATCATAAAGGAATTAATTATAAGAGAATAATATCAGCAACCGCTAAAAATTTAGCCTCGTTTAGTTTTAAGGAAGGTGCTTCAACAATTTCACAGCAATTGATAAAAAATACACATTTAACAAATGAAAAGTCTATTAAAAGAAAAATTAATGAAATTAAATTAACAAAAAAACTAGAAAAAGAATTTTCCAAAGACCAAATTTTAGAATATTATTTAAATATTATATATTTTGGTGATAATTGTTATGGAATACAAAATGCAAGTGAGCATTATTTTTCTAAGCCTGTCAGTAAACTCACTTTAGATGAAAGTGCCATTTTGGCTGGAATAATCAAATCACCAAACCGATATCATCCTGTTAAACAATATAATAATTGTATGTCAAGAAGAGACCTTGTTTTAAGTGAAATGCTTAAAGATAACAAAATTTCAAATACAGAATATAAATCAGCTAAAAATATTAAAACACTTATTGAAATTAACTCTGATAGTTTGGAAATGAATTCATATGCAAAAGCAACAATAAAAGAAGCAGAAAGTATATTAAAAATGCCAGAAAAACAAATTGCTATTGGAAATTATAGGATTTTTACTAATATGGACAAGGATAAACAAAAGGCTTTAGAAAATTCCATTGATAAAAGTTTAAAAGAGGATTGTGCAATGATTTCTTTAAACGCAAATAATGGAAAAATTGAGGCATATGTTGAAAAAAGTAATTTACCACTTACCAATGTTGTACGCCCACCCGCTTCTGCAATTAAACCAATATTAGTTTATGCTCCTGCAATTAACGAAAATATTATATCACCCAGCACAGTTATTTTGGATGAAAAAATCACAATAAATGGTTATGAGCCTCAAAATATAGGCGACAAAGAATATGGTTATGTAAATGTAAAAAAAGCACTAAGCAATTCGTTGAATATTCCAGCAGTAAAAATTTTAAGTTACATTGGCGTAAATAAAGCAAAAAGTTATCTTGAAAGACAAAAAATTGATTTTGATGAAAAAGATAATAATTTAGCCTTAGCATTAGGTGGAATGACTTATGGGATAGGACTTAAAAACTTGACAAATTGTTATCAAACATTCGCAAATTATGGAGTATACAACGAAGCAAAGTTTATTGACTATATTCTAGATAGCAAAGGAAGAGTTATATACAAAAATAACGAAAATTCTAAAACAATTTATCGTAGTGATACTGCATTTTTAATGACAGATATGTTACATAGTTGTTCAAAAACAGGTACAGCGAAAAGACTAAGCGATTTAGATTTTTATGTTGCATCAAAAACAGGGACTTCTTCAAATGCAAAGAAAAACTTAGATGCTTACAACATTAGTTATACTTCAGAAGATGTCGTAGGTTGTTGGATTGGCAATTTGGATAATACTCCAATAAACATAGTTGGTGGAGGAACCCCAACCGCTTTTGTTAAAAAATATATGCAACAAATATATGCAAATAAAAAACCAAACGATTTTAAAATACCTTCATCAATTGTTGAGGAAGAAATAGATACTCTCGCCAGAGATAATGAACATATAATTTACAGAGCAAATAATTTTTTACCAGAAAGATACAGAGAAAAAGCATATTTTTCTAGGTTTAATCCACCTAAAGAAAATTATAGCAATAAACTTACAGTTGACGCTGTAAACATTGAAGGAAAAGTGTTAAATGGTGTTGCAAATATAAGTTTTAACGCAAATTTATACTGTTTATACGATATATATAGAATCACAGATGATAAAGAAGAATTAATAGCAAATATTAGCAATAAATATGGGCCTGTAACCTACACAATAAGTCAAAGCCCAAATAAACTATATAAATATTATATAAAAACAAAATTAATAGACTATAAAACAAAAAATGAGTTGCAAAGCGGAAATAGTAACTATATTGAATTATATTACTCCGCTTGATCAGTTATGTTATCTGCCAATTTATCACCATTTGATATTCTTTCACGTACTTTAGTTTCAATTTCTTGATATATATCTGAATGGTCCTTTAAATATTGTTTACAATTTTCTTTTCCTTGAGCGATTTTTTCATCGTTATAAGAGAACCAAGAACCAGTTTTTTGTATTATATTAAGTTCAATTGCCATATCTAAGGTTGAACCAATTTTTGAAATTCCTTCTCCATACATAATATCAAATTCAACAGTTTTAAATGGAGGAGCAAGTTTGTTTTTAACAATTTTTGCTCTAGTTTTATTACCAATAATATTGGTACCATCTTTAATAGCGTCTACTCTGCGAATATCAATTCTGATACTTGCATAGAATTTTAATGCTTTTCCTCCCGCTGTAGTTTCAGGATTACCAAACATAACGCCAATTTTTTCACGTAACTGATTAATAAAAATTATACAAGTTTTGCTTTTATTAGCAATGCCTGCAATTTTTCTCATAGCTTGGCTCATTAATCTCGCTTGCAATCCCATATGTTGATCGCCCATATCGCCATCAATTTCTGCTTTTGGTGTTAGGGCTGCAACTGAGTCAACTACGACTACGTCAACAGCACCGGTTCTAACAAGAGAATCACATATATCAAGTGCTTGTTCACCATTGTCAGGTTGAGAAACGTACAAGTCGTTTATATTAACTCCTAACTTGCTAGCATAAACAGGGTCAAGAGCGTGCTCTGCATCAATAAATGCTGCAGTACCACCAAGTTTTTGTGCCTCTGCTACTACGTGCAATGCAAGTGTAGTTTTACCTGAAGATTCAGGTCCGTAAATTTCAACAATTCTTCCTCTAGGCATACCACCACAACCTAAAGCTAAATCAAGTGGCAAACATCCTGTTGGAATAACTTCAATTTTTTGATCAGGTGCATCACCTAAACGCATTATTGAGCCTTTTCCAAATTGTTTTTCAATATTTAAAATTGCTTGTTCTAATATTTTTTTCTTATCTTCCATATTTTCTCCTATAAAGTATTCAACTTATGTTTTCCAAAAATATTTATTGTTTTAAATCTTCAAAAAGTTCTTTAAGACTCAAAATATCTAACTTTTTTGAAAAACTATATATTACATTAAAAATATATCATATTTTTTTAAATCAAGCAAACATTTGTACTATTTTTTAAATAGTTTTATAATCCTTGGTTTTTAATTTTTTAATTAAGTAAAATTTTGCAGATTGAGAAATATTTGACATAATTTCTTGTTCGCTTCCAAAAAATTGATTCTTATAAATGTCAATTTTAACTTTATTTCCTATGGCTATATAAACCACACAACTATTATTTGAATAACTTACTAGGCAAGATAAAATCAAATCAGTATTACCAAATTTTTCCAGTGCCTTTACAGCAAGGTCATATGCTATTTCCGCACTCTCCTCTCCAAAATTTTCTATTTGATTATTATCTATTCCAAAATTTATTTTTGAATGAGTATTTGGCAATTCAAATAAACCAATAACATTATCTTTAATAATATGTAAAGATAAATTATTAATAATATTATTTATAGATGCATCCCCAATTATGGTGATTTTAGCGTTATTTGAAAATATCAAATTTTCCAAATATTCATCCATTGAAATAGGTTGCACAGCATAAATATAATTTTCTAATTTGTCAAAAATTAACTGACGATAATAACCAAATTTTTCGTTGTTATTTTTTGCCTTGATTACTATATCGTTTTCTAAACCCTTAGAAAAAATTGACACATTTACCTTATCTTTGTTTTTTATTTGGTCTTTTATTGCTTGTTTTAAAATAGTTTCACTTAGCCCAAAAGTTTTATATGTTTCAGATTTATATTCAATTGGAAAGTTTTCCTCTAAAAACGATAATAAACAATCATTAAATATGGATAGAAACTCTTCATAGTTATTTGGTAAAACAAATATTGATGAATCCGCAATTTTTAAATAAAAGCCTTGAGTTGTTCCGTTTGGGTTTGTTATAGGAATTGCACTTTCAGGTAATTGCCATTCATTTTCACTAAATTTGTCTATAGGAATATTTTTTCTTGAAAAGTATTCACTAACTACTTTTTTTAAAGTTTCATTATAAATAAGATTTTTACCGCATAGTTTTGCTAATTTTTCATTTAAATTTATATTAGATTTTTGCATAAGCAGAAAGTAAATATCCTTATTTTTAAAGGAAATATTTTCAAAATTAAAATTTGAACTATAAATACAAGATTCTTCAATTATAAAATTGTACTTATAAAGATTTTCACATAAAAATTTTGCAGATTTGTTTTCTGTTTTACCTATTAAAGCTTTATCACTAAATGTAAAAATGTGTACCATATTTAACCTTTTAAAACATTTTTATTATTAATAATATAATTTACTCCTGAAAGTATAGTAAATAATGTAGCAAAACAAATTAAGCAGTAACCAATAATTTGTAAGACTAAAAGTGCTGTTGAGTTTATAACAATATCATTTCCTAAAAATGAAATTAGGAAAAGAAAAGGTATTGCAATATCTTGAGTCAATGTTTTTAATTTTCCAAAACCATCTGCAGCCATAACAATATTTTGTGATGCAGCAATTTGTCTAAAAGCAGAAATAAGTAATTCCCTACCAATAATGATAATTGCAATAATAACACCATATGGATGTGGTATGGTTTGGTCTATAACAACTAAAAGTAACCCAGAAACAACCAAAAGTTTATCAGCAATTGGGTCTAAAAGTTTTCCTAAGTTTGTCACTAAATTATATTTTCTAGCGATTTTTCCATCTAGCATATCCGTGAAAGCAGCAATGATAAAAATAGCAATTGCTATTATTTTCCCATATGGAAAAAATGGCTCTAAATAAAAAAATATTAAAAATGGTATAAGAAAAATTCTTAACATAGAAAGTTTATTTGGTAAATTCATTATATTATCTCTCCTTTAAACATTGAATTATAATAACCAATAATTTTTGCTTGGTAAATATTTCCTACTTTTATTTTTGGATTATCTTCAAAATATATGTAAAAATCAACATCAGGTGAATTCTGGTTTGTTCTTCCAACAAAATATCCATACTCACAATCAAAATAATCTATTATTACTGGGGTGATGGAGCCAATCCTGTTTATATTGTTTGCATTCATAACTCTTTCTTGTACTTTTTGTATCTTTTTTAGGCGATGCTTTTTTATAAAATTTGGAATTTGTTTTTTCATAAAGAAAGCCTTAGTTTTTTCTTCTTTATAAAAAGGGAAAAATCCAACATTATCCAGTTTATAATCTTCAATAAATTTAATAAGTTTATTAAATTGATGTCTTGTTTCACCTGGAAAACCTATTATAAAAGTACTTCTTATTGCAATTTCAGGATAATTTTTTTTAATATTTTTTATTAAATCTCTAACTTGTTGTTCATTAGACCTCCTATTCATATTATTTAATATTTTATCATCTATGTGTTGAAGAGGTACATCAATATATTTACAAACCTTTGGATTATTTTTGATTTCATCCAATAACTCATTTGTTACCATTTCTGGATAGCAATAATGAAGCCTTATCCATTCAATATTCTTTATTTTTGATAGTGATTTAATAAGGTCAATCAATGAATATTTATGATAAATGTCTATTCCATACCTTGTTATGTCTTGAGCTACCAAAATTAACTCTTTAACACCTTGTTCTGCCAAGTTTTTTGCTTCACTTATTAATTCATCCATCGGCACCGACTTATATCTGCCACGAATCCTAGGTATAGTACAATATGCACAACCATTGTCACAACCATCTGCAATTTTTAAAAAAGCATAATGTGAAAAATTTGTAAGCAATCTTCCATTTTTATAAGTGTAGTTTGAACTTAATCCATACAATTCCAGTATTTTGTTTACTATTTGACTGTTATCCTTTAAAGTGACAAAACAATCTACATCTTTTATTAAAGATTCAATTTCATTTTCAAATCTACTATTTAGGCAACCAGTTACAATTACTTTTTCACACTTGTAATTTTTTTCATCAATTGCCAACAAAATGTTTTGAATAGATTCACTAACTGCTGGTGATATAAAAGCACAAGTATTAACTATAATTATTTCACAATCACTTATATCATCAACAATTTTAAAGCCAAAATTTTTTAAATTATAAAGCATTTTTTCTAAATCTACTCTATTTTTATCGCATCCCAAACTGATTGCTGATATTTTTTTCTGTTTTAATTCTTCTAAATCCATATTTCCTCGTTAGTATTTTTTAATTATCCCTCTCCATATAATTTTTCATATTCTTCCATTGTTATATAAACACTTCTTGACTTACTTCCATCGGAAGGAGAAATATACCCAGCTTCTTCCATTTGGTCAATTATTCTAGCGGCTCTAGGGAAACCGACAAGAAATTTTCTTTGAATCATTGATATTGAAGCATGTCCGTTTTCAATAACCGATTTTAATACTTGTGGCATTAATGCGTCATATCCATCACTTGAAGCTCTGTCACCATCTACTTGAGAAACAACACTTTTTTTCGCTGGGTTTAAAATTGATTGTTCAGTTTTTAAATCAAATTCATAGTCACCATTATTTTCTTTAACAAATGTAACTACATCATCAATTTCTTTAGTTGTGACAAAACAGCCTTGTATACGTTTTGGAACACCCGTATCGCTTGACAAAAATAGCATATCACCTTTACCAAGTAATTTGTCTGCACCTGCTTGGTCTAAAACTGTTTTTGAATCAGCAAATGTCATTAATTGGAAACAAATACGAGCACTTAAATTTGCTTTTATTTTACCTGTTACAATATCAACAGAAGGTCTTTGAGTTGCAAGTATCATATGAATTCCTGCTGCTCTTGCTTTTTGTAAAATTCTACAAATATAATCTTCTGCTTCTTTTTTTGCTGTCATTAATAAGTCCGCTAGTTCGTCAATTATAAAAATTATATAAGGAAGTTTTTCAGCGCGACCCTCTAAAACTTCTTCACTTGTGTTGTACTCTTCTAAATTTTTAACTCTTGCGTTTGCAAAAACAATGAAACGTCTTTCCATCTCATCAACACACCAAGATAAAGCGTTTAAAGCTTTTTCACTATCTGTAATGACATTGGGCATCAATAGATGAGGTAGATTATTATACATAGAAAATTCGACACGTTTTGGGTCAATTAAAATAAATTTTACTTCATCTGGAGAATATCTATAAATTAAACTTAAAATGATAGCATTAATACAAACAGATTTACCAGACCCTGTAGTACCAGCAACTAGCAAATGTGGTATTTTTATAAGGCTAAATGTTTTTACTGCTCCAGAGATATCTTTACCTAAAGCTATTGATAAGTTAGATTTTGTCTCCATAAATTCAGGCGACATAATTATATCTCTTAAACCAACAGTTGCAATTCTTTCATTTGGAACTTCTATACCTACTGCTCTTCGACCAGGTATTGGTGCTTCTATTCTAATATCGCCATTTGATGATAAGTTGTATGCAATATCCTCTTGTAATGCAAGTAATCTTTTGATACTAACACCCGCTGGCATTTCCAATTCATACCTAGTAACGGCAGGACCGATAACTACGCCAATAACTTTTGCTGGTATGCCAAACGTATCAAGTGCTATTTCAAGCTCTTCCCTTTTCATAACAACATCTTGGCTAACCAATGATAAGTCCATACTTTCCGTTGTTAATAATTCAATTGGAGGTTTTACATAATTTATTGTTTCTTTAGGTTTTATAGGTTCAACAATTTCAGTAACATCATTACTGAAAGCAGTTTTTCCTGACACATAAGAAGAAGTTGTAGATTTATTTAAAGAAGCTAATATATTATTTGTAAAGTTTTCAACATCAAGAGTATTTTCCTGTTTGTCTTCAAAAGTTTGTTGTTTGGATTGCTCAACTTGTTTGTCTGAAAAATCATTAAAATCAACAATGTTAACTTTTGGTTTTTCAAAAACATTTTCACTATTTAAAGGTTTTTCATTAATCTCAAAATTCCCCATTGTGCTTTTTAAATTTCCACTTGGTGTAGTAGGGGAAACTGTAAGCCCAAGGTCATCATGGATAACTTTACTAGGCATAACGTTTTTTACATAATCTTGTTTTATTGAATTATTATTGTTTAAGATTGTAGATTGATTATTTGAAGGTATTTTATTTTTTAAATTAAGAAAATTTGATTGGATTTTGCTTAATTGTTTTGCACTATAATCACTAAGTTCAATTTTATTATCACGTGATAAAATGTATTCACGTGTATTTTCTATTTTTTTAACTTGAGGCTGTTCTTGTTCAGTTTTGAAGTATCTACTATTATCAATTTCATCTTGTTTTGAAGAAGCTAAAAGACCAAGTTTCCTTTTTGCTTTTTCCTCTTGAGTTTCATTTTCCTGTTTTGCATCTAAGGTCAATTTAACTTTTTCTATATCAGAATTTTTTGCTTTATTATCTTCTAACAATTCAGTCTTGTTTTTCTTTAAATTATTTTCCAATTCCTTAACAGATATTTTAGAAATGGCGGGTTCTTGTTTATTTTCAACTTGTGCCAATTTAATCGCTTTTTTAATGTTTTCATTTTTACTTAAATAATAAATGTAATCCACTGTTAATGCAATAAAAACTAAAGATAAAGCAACAAAAACGATATACGCACCTAATCTATTTAAAATGTATAGAAATGGAGCAGTAACTAAACCTAAAATTATTCCCCCAGCGGTCATCTTTTGAGTATAAGATACACCTAGATACTGCCAAAAATTCAAACCATTATTTTTAACTAACAACAGTTGTAAAATACTTAAAACAAATAAAATAGAAAGGGATAAATAGATTCCATATTTTTTTGGCATTACATACTTTTTATGTCCTACAAGAGCAAAACCAACTGCCATTAAAGTTATGAAAAAAGGATAGCAAAAAAGACCGGCAACACCCAGTAAAAAGCTTTTAATAAAAGGAACGAAGTGAGTAATTAAACAAAACAAACAAATTATTGATGATGCAACTAAAATATAGCCAACTATTTTTTGATAATCGGCTTTTTTTTGTTTTGGTTTTTGTTCCTCAAATTTATATATTGACATATGATTCCTTAATATATTTATTTACTTCAATTTAAGTATATCATTATTTTACAATCACTGCAACAATAAAAATGAGTTAAGTTTAAAAATAATGACAGAATTACAATATATTTTTGCTAACTGTGTCAACATTTAAACCTTTTTCTTTATAAAATTTTATAACTTTATCCAAAGCCTGTGCTGTTGCTTTAGTTGGGTGCATTAATATTAAATCACCACTTTCACAATTTTTTGTGGCACGCGAGAAAATTAAGTTTTCATCTTGGTCACGCCAGTCAATAGTGTCTTTACTCCACATTATAGTTTTGTATCCTAAATTTTTTGCTATGTAAGATGTATGTTTGTTAAATGCTCCGCTAGGTGGGGCAAACAATGTCATTTTAATTCCTGTTAAAGATGTAATTAAATTATCAGTCAATTGAATTTCATTAATCTGTGCCTCGTCACTTATTTTACTGTGATCTTTATGCCAATATCCATGAGAAGCTATTTCATTGCCACTTTTGTATATTTTCATAAAACAATCTTGGTTTTTTTCTACCCAAATTCCTCCAACAAAAAATGTTGCAGTTACATTATTTTTTTTTAAGGTTTCAAGTATGCTTTCAACATACTCATTCCCCATATATACATTGAACATTAATGAAATAGTATTATTTTTACTATTTCCAGCATAAATGATTTGTGAATCATTACTGCTAAATGCTCCTACGATTCCTCCTTGATAAGTCAAAATCCCAACACAAAAAATAGCCAAAGCTATAACTATATTGGCTATATATTTTCTAAAAAAATTATGTGATATTTTTCTCATAAAATAAATTATGAAAGATTTTTGAATTATATTACAAAATGGTTCTTTAAAAACAAAACATTAATTGACTCTAAAGTTTGCTAAAAAACTAATTATAAATTATTAACATATAAATACAAATTGTGTTCAAAAATAAAACAAAATACTTTTTTTTGATTATACTATTAAAAATAAAAAAATAAGGCATAACTTTTTATTTTGCCTTATTTTTAAATAATATTTTTAATAAATGTTTTAAATTAACATTTTGATATTAATTTAAAGTCATAACGATTTTTATCATCTACTTTTATACATTCTATAATGACATCATCGCCTAAATTTAGTACATCTTCCACTTTTTCAACGCGTCTGTCAGAAAGTTTAGAGATATGAATCATACCCTCTTTACCGCCACCTAAGTCAACAAATGCACCAAATGACATAATTCTTACTACTTTACCTTTATATTGTTTTCCTACTTCAATGTCTGTAACAATATTTAAAATAATTTCTTTAGCTTTTTGAGCCATTTCACTATTTTGAGTAGAAATGTATACTCTACCATCATCTTCTATATCAATTTTGACACCTGTTTCGTCTATAATTTTGTTGATTGTTTTACCGCTTTTTCCTACAACATCTCCAATTTTTTCTGGGTCAATATTGAATGTAATAATTTTTGGAGCATATTTAGAAAGATCACTATTTGGTTTTGGAATACAAGCAAGCATTTTGTCCATTATAAACATTCTGCCGTCTTTAGCTTGGTTTAAAGCAGTTGTTAAAATTGCTTTGTCGATACCTTTAATTTTTATATCCATTTGAATTGCAGTAATACCCTTTGAAGTTCCTGTTACTTTAAAGTCCATATCACCAAGGAAATCTTCAAGACCTTGGATATCGCTCATAACAGCAACTTTTCCTGTATTTTCATCTTTAATTAAACCCATTGCAATTCCTGCTACTGGTGCTTTAATTGGCACACCTGCGTCCATCAAAGCAAGTGTTGAGCCACAAGTTGAAGCCATTGAAGATGAACCATTTGATGATATAACTTCGCTGACCAAACGTATAACATATGGGAATTCGTCTTCAGAAGGAATAACTGGTACTAAAGCACGTTCTGCAAGGGCTCCATGACCTATTTCTCTTCTACCTGGTGCTTTTAAAGGTTTTGCTTCACCAGTTGCATATCCTGGCATATTATAATGATGAATATAACGTTTTTGTTCTTCTTCTTCATCTAACACTTCAATACTTTGTGCGTCACCAACTGTTCCCAAAGTACAAGTAGTTAAAACTTGAGTTTGTCCACGAGTAAATACACCTGTCCCATGAACCCTTGGAAGAATACCATGTTCACACCAAATTGGACGTATTTCAGTAAGTTTTCTTCCATCAGGACGAACACCTTCTTCTATAATACGTTTTCTAACTATTTCTTTGGTCATTTTATATAAAACATCACCAATTTGACGTTCTGAATCAGGGAATATATCAGCAAAATGTGCTTTTACATCTGCGTCTACTCTTTCTTGTGCTTCACTACGTTCTTGTCTATCAAAATGAGAAAGAGCATCTTTTAACATATCACTAGCATATTCTCTTACAGCTTTATCAATATCTTCTGAAATATGGTAAACTTGGACATTTGCTAAAGGTTTGCCTATTTCTTTTTTAATATCCAAAATGAATGCAACTTGTTTTTTAATTTCTTCATGAGCAAACATTATAGCATCAAGCATTTCTGATTCTGACACTTCATTTGCTCCAGCTTCAACCATTAAAATAGCTTCATTTGTACCACTAACTGTTAAGTGCATTAAACTTTTTTCACGTTCTTGCTCAGTTGGATTGCAAATATATTTTCCTTCAACATATGCAACTTGAACAGAGCCAGTAGGTCCTTGGAAAGGAATATCTGATATACTTAAAGCAATTGATGAACCAAGCATAGCTAAAGGTTCAATAGCTACATCTGGATCAACAGACAGAGCTGTTGCCACAACTGTTACATCATTAAAAAATCCTTTTGGGAATAAAGGGCGAAGTGGACGATCTATTAACCTTGAAGTTAAAATAGCTTTATCACTTGACCTACCTTCTCTACGTTTATATCCACCTGGGATTTTACCAACTGAATACATTTTTTCTTCAAAATCAACGCTTAGAGGGAAAAAATCAATACCATCTCTTGGGGTTTTTGACATAGTTACATTAACCATCACAACCGTTTCTCCACATCTAACGATACAAGAACCGTTTGCTTGTTCACAATATTTACCGGTTTCAACAATAACTTCTTTCCCACCTACTTGTGTTTTAAAAATTTTACCTAAATTTTCCATAACTCTCCTTAAAAAATATAGCTTGACAAACATTGTATAAAATAAATGTTAAAAACATTTCTAAAAAAACGAGGAAACGGACAAAAGCAGCCCATATTCCCCGAAAAAAATTATCTGATTTGTAAATCTTTTTTTAATTGACGATAAGCCTCAATATCTCTTTCTTCTAAATATTTTAAGAAAGATTTACGTTGACCTATAAGCATTGAAAGTCCACGTCTTGAATGGTTATCATTATGATTGTTTTTCAAGTGTTCAGTAAGTTCTTTAATTCTTTCAGTTAAAAGAGCAACTTGAACTTGTGCAGACCCAGTATCATTTTCAGATTGTTTAAACTGATTGATAATTTCTTGCTTTCTTGCTTTATCCATTTAATTTTACCTCCTATGGAAATTATGCTAAAAACAAAGCAAAACGTTGAGGATTCGATTAACTTTGTTAAAAGACTTTTTTAGTCTATCACAAATATAATTTATTGTCTAGCATTTATTTAAAATTAGTCGAAATAAAAAATTAAATTGAACATATAATTGCTCTCAAATAGTAATTTTTGCTAATATACATTAGTAAATAAAAATGAAAAAACACCAGAAATAATAACCGCTAAAATAGGTCACTTTAATACTGGTGTTTTTAAAATTAATATTTTATATGCTTAATTTAGTATTTTAATAATAATCAAATAATTTATTTAACTACTTTCAATCCAAATACATTAACTGGAGCATTTGTTCTTGCTAACCATAAATATCTTAATCCTGCAATATTACTTTGTTTTATTATTGCATTTGCTTCATAACCTTCATGGTCAATTACAGTAATGTTGTTGTTTTCCGATTTAAATACTTCTGTATTAGCTTCATTATTTAATGTAACTTTTACAATTACTTCGTCCTTATCATTAACTGTAAATGAATAATTTACAGTATATTTTCCGTCTGCAATTTTAACTGTTTTTTCATCATTTTTAAGAGCATCATAGTCGTTTTCAACGCCAGTAAATTTATATAAGAAATGAACACCTGTTTCATCACCCATAAAGAATACTGGTAATTCAGTTATATATTTACCATCTGTTTCATTTAATGCTAGTGACCAAACTGAGTATTTTCCCGCACTTAATTCTTCCGAATTTACTTGCACTGTTAAAGATACTGTCATTCCACCTTTTTCCCAAGGGAAATTCTTTTCAGTATTTTTCCCAAAATAAGTGCTAGAAGAATAATTTTCATTTGCTACAGGCGATAATCTAACATAACCTTTTTCTTTGTTTTCTTCAGGTGTTCCATAAACGCCAAAGACATTTTGATTTCCTTTTGTAAAATCCGCTTGCCACAAAACTTGTTCACCACAGGCAACTAAAGTTATACTAAGCAATGCAACCATTAGTAAACAGCAAGTCTTAATAAATTTTTTCATAATCTCTCCTTTTAAAGCAACATTTTAACATTCGATATTATTTAAAACAATGCTTTTTCAAGGTTATTATCTCCTTTTCTGTCGATTTTATGCATAATGTACTTCTTTTGCTTTAACTACTTTTGAATTAAATTTAATAAATTGATATCTTTTTAAGGGTTGTCCCGCATTGACAAAAAAGTATTCCAAAAATAGAATACTTTTTTAGGAAAGTTTTTTTGTTAGATTGAAAAACGAAAGTTTTTCAATCTAAATTATTTAGAAAACGGCAAGTACAATAATTTGGATTTCTTTAAAATAAAAAGGCAACAAACGAACAAATCAAATTGTACTAGGCGTTAAAGAAAATCGAGGTTTTTCTTGTAGAAACCAAACCTAATTTATTACTTTTGTGATTAACAAAACATTCTTACGCTAAGTTCAAATATTTTAAATAAAAATGAAAGTTTTGTTTTTTTAAAATAAATTTTCAACAAATTCTTTAGCGTTAAACTCTTCTAAATCATCAATTGTTTCACCAGTTCCAACAAAAACTACAGGCAATTTCAACTTATTGGCAATTGTAATTACGACACCACCCTTTGCAGTACCATCAAGTTTTGTTAAAATTATGCCATCAATGTGCATATACTCATTAAAGTGTTCAATTTGGGAAAGTGCATTTTGACCTGTTGTTGCATCCAAAACAATTAAGTTATACCTATTGGCTTCAGGATACTCTCTTGTTATAATCTTATCAATTTTTTTGAGTTCTTCCATTAAATTGACTTTTGTATGAAGACGTCCAGCAGTATCAATAATCAAAACATCTGTTTTTTTTGCTTTTGCAGAAGATATTCCATCAAAAACAACAGCACCAGCATCTGCACCCTCAGTATGTTTAACGATTTTTACTTTATTTCTGTTTGCCCATTCACTTAATTGGTCGCTAGCAGCAGCACGGAAGGTATCTCCTGCTACTAAAGTGACATCTTTTTTATTGTCTTTAAAATATTTTGTGATTTTCCCAATACTGGTTGTTTTTCCTACACCATTTACACCTATTATCGTAAGAACGGCAGGATATTCAAATGGTTTTCGTTCTAATTTTTCAAGCATTTCAGCAATTATAACTTTTAATGCTTGTTTAACATCATTCGCTTTTCTAATTTTGTTTTTTCTTGCATATATGCGAAGTTCATCAACAATCTGCTCACTTGCTTCAAAACCAACATCGCTAGAAACTAAAATATCAGTTAAATTTTCAAAAAACTCGTCATTTAGTTCACCTTTGCTAAATATTGCATCAAATTTTCTTGCCCAAGCTTCTCTTGTTTTTTTCAATGCTAGACCGATTTTTTTAAACAGCCCCATTCTTATTCTCCTGTTCTAAATTTTTAATTGCATCGGCGAGTTTAACACTTACTGTTCTAGACACGCCTTTTTCTTCCATTGTGACACCATACAAACTATCTGCAAGTTCCATTGTTGGTTTTCTATGTGTTATAACTATGAATTGAGTTACTTTTGAAAAACGTTTTAAATATTGAGCAAAACGCTCTACGTTTGAATCATCAAGAGCGGCCTCAATTTCATCAAGCAAGCAGAAAGGCATTGGTCTTAATTTTAAAATACTAAAAAGTATTGCAATTGCAGTTAAAGCTTTTTCACCGCCGGATAAAAGAGTTATATTTTGCAATTTTTTGCCAGGTGGTTCAGCCACAATGTCAACACCTGCTTCAAGTGGGTCACCACTTTCTGCTTCAATAAGTTCTAATTTAGCATTACCACCACCAAATAATTCCTTAAAAGTAACTTTAAAGTTTTCACTAACTTTTTTAAAGGCTGTATCAAATCTTGTGGTCATTTCATTGCTTAAATCTTTTATAATTTCAGTAAGCTCACTTTCTGCTTTACTCAAATCGGCAACTTGAGCGGATTTTTCTTCATATCTTTCCAAAAGAACTTTAACATCATCAATCGCATTAATGTTAACTGCCCCCAACTTCTGGATTTCCTTTTTGATTCTGTAAATTTCAGGCATTGCAACAGAAATATCGAAGTCAGGACGCTTAAATTCCAAGCAAGTTTCATATACTAGTGAATAATCTTCATATATTTTTTCTTGCATCGTTTCAAGTTCTGTGTCGACCTTACTTAAATGCAAATCTTCAGAATATTTTTTATCAGTGATTTTTGCTATACTTTCATTTAATACTTGTTTTTTTGTATCAAGTTGTTTAATTAATTCCTGAATATTTTGTTTATCAGCATCCAAAGCGACTTGTTTATTTTTTACTGCGTCAAGTTGTTTTTTCTTTTCAGTGTTTTCTGCCTTTTCAAATTGGCAAGAAATCATTTTTTCGCCTTCAGCGATAGTTTCATCTATGTTATTTATTTCACGATTCAAATTAGACAAAATTTCATTTTGTTTATCTATGTCTTGATTGAGTCTTATTAAATCTTCTGATAATGCACTACTTTCTGCTTCGTTTGAGGCAATATCAATTTTTATAAGCGTCATTTGCTCACTAAGTTTTTCTCGTTTTTGACGTAACTCGTTAAATAAATTTTGCTTTTCTGACATATACTTAGACGTTTCAGTTTTGCTATTTAACGCTTTCTCTTCTAATTGGTCAATACCAGAAAGTTCTTGTGTAATCACTTCAATTCTTGACTTAATATGTGCATTTGTGGCATCCATATTTTCAATTTCATCTTTCAAATCTTCAAGTGAAATTTTTGCTTGTTGATATTTTTCATTTTCCTTAACAAAATCTATCTCAGCATTATTTTTATTATCTAAAAATTGATTAATATTATTTTTTAAATATTCCAGTTCTTTTTGCATTTCTTCATATGAAGCATTTTTATTTAGCAACAAAGCCTTAAATTTTTGAATTTCAACACTCAACGTTTGAATTTCTCTTTCACGGGAGATAAGGTTTGCTGCTTCTTGCTTACGAGAGCCACCCGTCATAGAACCAGCTGGATTAATAACATCACCATCTAAAGTGACAATTTTGTAAGATAATTCTGTACTATGAGAAACATCAATTGCTATGTCTAAGTTATCAACTACAATTGTTGTTCCAAGTAAATTAGAAATAATATTATCTATATCACTAGAATAACTAATCAATTCACTTGCAACTCCAAAAACACCATTTTTTGAAAGAACTTTTTTATCAGAATGATATAGGTCTTTAGATTTAATTGAACTTATTGGTAAGAAAGTTGCTCTACCATATTGATTACTTTTTAAATAGTTAATTAATTCTTTTGCACCTTGTTCATTAAAAGTAACGATATTTTGAACTGCATTACCTAAAGCAACTTCAATTGCAGTTTCATATTTTTGAGGAACCGTTATTAATGTTGCTAAAGCACCCATCATTTTGCTTCTTATTTTCTCATTATTTTTAGCATCTAAAAGTAATTTTTTAACTGCAATTTGATAGCCATCAAAGGCATTTTGCATATCCTCAAGCATACGTTTTTTATTTTCATATACCTGTAATTTTACGTTAATATTATGTCTGTCGTTTTCAATATCACGCATTTGAGAATACAAACTATCTTGTTTAAATTTGCTATCAGCATAAATTTTTGCAGTTTCATTTTTTTTGTCAAATAATACTTTACAACTTTGCGTTAGTAAGTCACATTCCTCTTGCTTTGAAGCATAAGAATTTTTTGCACTTTCTACTCTTATATTAGATTCCTTTAAATTTTCTTCAAGCATTTGTTTTTCTGCTTGATATTTAGAGAAATTGCTTTTTATATCTGACAATTTATCCATAGCATCAATCATTTTTTGCTGGTTGGATGATGCTTCTTCTTCTTTTTCTGTCAATTCGTCCACAAGTAAAATATACTCTTTTGACATTTCATCGTAAGACAAGTGTAATTGTCCTATTTTTTGTTCCAAATCAGACTGTTTTTGTTTTTTAAATTCAAGTTCAGCATTATCTTTTATTAAAGCATTATTCGCATTTAACACATCAAGATTTAATTTATCTTTTTGTAAATTTAAGTTATTTAAACGTTCTCTAATAACTTTAATTTCACCAGATTGTTGTTCTATTTCAATTGTTAAACGTAATATTTCATTATGTATATTTTCAATTTCTTTGTCTATTGAATTTAATCTTTCCATACTTTTTGTATAGTTGGCATTAGTTTCCTCTAATCTAGCACTTTCAAGATTTAATTCTTCAACAATTGATTTAATTTTTAAATTAATTTGGTCTTTAACATTTTTAGCGTTTTCATATTGAAAGATATATGCATTTACTTCAAGGTCTTTTAATTGGTCTTTGTATGCTAAGTATGCTTTTGCATTTTCCGCTTGTTTTTTCATCGGACCCATTTGTCTTTCAATTTCCGATACAATATCATTAACTCTTGCTATGTTCTCTCTAGTTCTTTCAAGCCTACGCTCAGCTTCAACTTTTCTTGATTTAAATTTTGAAATACCAGCGGCGTCTTCAAAAATTGAACGTCTGTCTTCTGGTTTTGAAGATATAATTTGTTCAACTTTACCTTGACCTATTATAGAATAACCATCTTTACCAATGCCAGAGTCATATAAAAGATTAATAATATCCTTTAATCTACATTCGTTACGATTAATTAAATAAGCGCTTTCACCTGAACGATATAATTTTCTAGTTATTGCAACTTCGTCAAAGTCATAATTAAAATATCTGTCTGTGTTGTCAAAGGTAAGTGTAACCTCACAATAAGATAAACTTTTACGTTTTTCAGTTCCATTAAAAATGACATCTTGCATAGATGTTCCACGCAAGTTTTTACTACTCTGCTCTCCTAAAACCCATCTAATAGCATCAGCGACATTACTTTTACCACATCCATTTGGTCCAACAATAGCAGTTACACCCGAATCAAATTTTATTTCAATTTTATCAGCAAAAGACTTAAATCCTGCTAGTTCTATTTTTTTAAAATTCATAATTTACCCTATTTTTTTAATTTTTCTAATGCAATTTTAGCACAATTTTTTTCTGCTTCACTTTTACTTTTTGCAAATGATGATGAAACAATTTTGTCATTTAATTTTAAATTAACAAAAAATGTCAAATCGTGAGCGGGACCTTCAGTTTTTTCTACTTCATAACAGAAATTATATTTATGTTTTTGTGCATATTCCTGAAACTTTGTTTTATAGTCCTTTTGCTCACTAGCATTTAAGTCAAAATTTTTAATTATAAAATTTTTACATTCCTCTAAATTTGCCTCTAAATAAACGCAAGCAGTTATAGCTTCAACTATATCGCATTTAATGGCTTTTGTTACTTTATTACAACTTTTTCCAAGTTTAACTTTATTTTCAATATTTAACTTGTCAAATACTTTACTTAAAGAATCTTCGCTAACAATACTTGCTCTTGCCCTAGTTAGTTCATCTTCTTTATATTGCTCAGATTTATATAAAATATCTGCAATTAAAAAATCCAAAATAGAATCGCCTAAAAATTCTAGTCTTTCATAATTTTTAAGCGAAAAAGAAGAATGCGTAAATGCAAAATTAATTAAATCAGTTTTAAAATCAAAACCGCCTATATTAATCATTTTCTAAATCCTCTAAATTTGGTAGATTCACAATTTGCTCAGCAATTTTTTCATTGATGCTTGCCGATTGATATTTATATGCCTGAACAATACTTGCATAAATTGTTTCAGAATTACTTGAACCATGTGATTTAATTATTGTTTTACTACAACCAATAAATGGTGAACCACCATATTTGTTATAATCTAAACGTTTTTTAACTTTTTTGAATGCCTTAAAAGATAAAACCGCTCCTATTTTTGATAATAAACTAGATTTTATGGATTTTTTAAGCTCTGACATTACAAGACCAACAGCACCTTCTGTCGCTTTTAAAAAAACATTTCCAGTAAAGCCATCACATACTAAAACATCATACTCGCCAGAAAGTGCATCTCTCGCTTCCATATTTCCAACAAAATTTATTGGTAGTTTTTTCATTAATGGAAAAGTAGATTTAACTAATTCATTTCCTTTACTATCTTCCGTTCCATTACACACCAAAGCAACTCTTGGATTTTCTTTTCCAAAAAGTTCCTTATAGTAGATACTACCCATCATAGCAAAGTGACATAAATTAATTGGCTTGCAATCAGCATTTGCTCCACAATCAATTAGCAACACATTTCCACCTGTTTTAGTTGGAAGTGCTGGACAAAGTGCTGGCCTAGAAACTCCTTTTATTCTGCCGATCTTTAAAAAGCCACCTGCCAATATCGCACCAGTGCTTCCAGTTGAAATTAAGGCATCTATGGAATCATCTTTTTTAAGCATATCTAATGCAACAACCAAGGAACTATTTTTCATTGTTTTTATAGCCACAGTAGGTACATCATTACAAGTAATAATTTCAGGCGCATCAACAACTTGCAAATTGTTTATTTTATATTTTTTTTCATTAATATAATCATTAATTATTTGTTTATTTCCCGTGATAATAAATTCAATATCTGGGTATTCTTTTTGTGCTAAAACAACACCATCTATTATGGCATTAGGACAATTATCTCCCCCAAAAGCATCTAAAATAAATTTCATACTAAAATACTCCGTATAAATTTTAACTCATTAATAAAAAAAAATCAAGAAAAAAGGCAGATTTAAATTTATCCACCCAATTTATATTTTGAAATTTCATTTGTTGCTAAAAAATCACATCTGTTGTTTTTTTCGTTGTCAGAATGACCTTTTACCTTATGCCAAGAAACATTATGAATTTCACATAGAAAGAGCAACTCTTTCCATAAGTCAACATTTTTAACTTCTTTCTTATCTGCCGTTCTCCAATTGTTTTTAACCCAATTTTGTACCCAACCTTGCAAAAACGCATTCACAACATATGCAGAATCGCTATAAATATCTACAATGCAAGGTTCTTTTAAGGCTTTTAATCCCTCAATTACAGCAGTTATTTCCATTTGATTATTTGTTGCATTTTTATTATAACCAGATAATTCCTTTGTTTTACCATTATAATCCAAAATACAACCCCAGCCTCCAACACCCGGATTTCCTGAGCAAGCACCATCAGTATAAAGTGTTATATTTTTCATACCACTCCTATAGAATAAACAATATACTAAATGCTATAGCAATTTGCCCAATATAGTATATCGCGTGATTAAGTATTGTAAATAATTTGCTATCTTTTTTTTCACCAAAATATTGCACAGACAAAACCAAATCGCTGATAAAAATAAATAACATGCCTAAAGCGAAAATTAAAAAGATAGGTTTATATAATGCTATCACAATACTAAAAGCAGACATAAAAGATAAAATAAATGTATAGCACAAAGATTGTATTTTATGTTTACCAAAGTTTAGTTTCAATAGTTTTTCACCAAAAACAGCAATAAAAATTGTAACAATTCCTGCAAAACCTATACCTATTAATGCCAAAAATAAAGTGTCTTTATTTTGAACAAAAATACTATTTGAATATACAATCGTTGCACCCATATACATCAAATGCCCAATTCCAAAACTAAGCATACCCGCATTTAAATATTCATCATTGTGTTGGTCATATATGATTTTAAGGTCAAGTAAAATATCACCAATTAAACCAAATATTAAACCTAAAACAATGAAAAGAGAAACTAGCGTTAAGCCTTTAACATACGAACAATAGAGTGCTAAAGAAACAAACCCAACACTTGTTAAAATTTTTGTGAACAATCCATATAATCCACCTGTTTTTACTCTAACTATTATAAATAATGTAGTAAGTACTACAACTAAACTTAACAAAAAGTATTCCATAAGGCCTCCTATTCTGCTTTATCTAAAATGTTTTTTATATCATTTACATCCATTGCAACAGGATTGACTATAATCGCGCCATCATTTAATGTTCCTAAAGCAATTTCATATTTTTTAATTTTATCATAACCATTACATTGTGTCAAAGAAATTGGCATACCTGTAAGCACATTTAATTTTTTCTTTAATTCGGTTATTTTTAAAATAAGTAAGTCGCATTTTTTATTTTCATTTAAATTTGAGCACTCATTTGGAAAAATTACTGAAGCAATTTCAGCATATAGCGAACCTACTTTTTGTTTATTAAACTCCATAACATAAGGCAATAATATCGCCATAGCATCACCATGACTAATATTGCATATACCACCTAAAGAATGACCAATTGCATGAACACTTCCAACCATACTATTTCCAAAGCATAGCCCAGCAAGGTTTGCAGCAACTGCCATATTGGTTCTTGCTTCAATATTACTAGAGTCACGGCAAACAAGTTCTAAATTATCAAATATTAACTTTATTGCACTTAAAGCATAGGCATCAGAAATAGGATTTTTTTGCAAGCAACTATATCCTTCAATAGAATGTGTAAGAGCGTCCATACCTGTACTTGCTGTAATTTTTGGTGGAAGAGTAAGTGTTAGTATAGGGTCAATTATGGCTACATTTGGCATAAGATAAGGTGTAATAAATTCCATTTTTACATTATTGTCTTTATCTTTGATAACAGCGACATTTGTAACTTCACTTCCAGTACCAGATGTTGTTGGCAAAACAATCAAAGGCAATTCATCTGCTTTTGCAACAGATTCTAATCCCATAATTTGTTTTAGGTCTGAGGTTCTATTGTATGCCATTTTTACACCTTTTGCAGTGTCAATTACACTACCGCCTCCAATTGCCAACAAACCATCACAATTATTTTCCTTAAACAATTCTAATATTTGATTAACTACTTTAGTGCTACTATCAATAGGGATATCCGTAAACAAAAAATAATTTTCTATCTCAGCGATATTTAATATTTTATTTAATGTCCCAAGTTTTACAATACTCTTCCCTGATAAAATCATTGGCTTTTTAATATTATAAGAATAAAGTTCAAATTTTAAATGATTTATTGCATTTTCTCCTGCACAAATTTTTACAGGATTATAAAATTCAAAATATTTCATACTACTCCTTAAAATAAACATAATAAATATGTTTTAAACATTGAGATTTCTCTTTTAAATGGTTTACTTAAACATCTTTTTCTAATTTTATTTGGAAATAAATAACCTTCCACTCTTTCTAAAATTCTTGTTACACCCATGGCTATATAAATGTTTCCTTGCATTATAAAACAATGCTCTGCGTATGCTTCCATAATACTCAGTTTACCCGTAAAAACTCGATATGCTAAATTTTTGTCTTTAAAAATAATTTGTAAATCAATTTTATCTGCATATTTTGTTTTTACTACTTTACCTGAATTAATTTTAAAGCAAACATATTTACCATGTTTAATATCAGAAGAAATTTTAATAGTAAAATTTTCAGGAAGATTTTTTATTTCTCTGGTAACTAAACTATCTCTGCCATTTAAAACTTTAATACCTCTATATAAAAACCATAGTATAATTTTCAAAATAAAGTTTTTCATTAAATTTATTCCTTTTGACTAAAGCAATTTTTCTACTGCACAAATCCAGCCATTATATAAACTTTCTCTTTCCTGATCTTTCATTTTAGATTTATAAATAGCACTAGATTTAATTATTTTATTTAACTTTTCAATTGTAAACACTTTTTGTGCAAGTCCAGCTAGATATATAGCACCAAGTGCTGTAGCTTCACTTTCTTTATTTTTAACAACTTTAATATTATTTATATCAGCTAAAAATTGCAATAAAAACTTGTTTTTACTACATCCACCATCTACTTTTATCCTTTTTAAAACAACTCCACTTTTTGCCATTTGGTCTAAAATTGCTTTCGTGTTATAAGCCATACTTTCAAGTCCAGCACGCACAATATGTTCTTTTTTTGTATCAAAATTAATCCCTGTAATTATTGCTCGGCAATTGGAATTCCAATAAGGAGCACCAAGCCCAGTAAATGCTGGCACAAAATACACACCATTAGTATCTTTCACACTTTCAGCCATTGGCCCAGTATCAGCGGGGTTATAGTAAAAACCCAAGTTATCTTTCATAAAATTTATTGTTGAACTAGCACTATAAATACTGCCTTCTAACGCATAACAAATTCTGTTTTTAATTTTATAAGCAACTGTGGTTAAAAGTTTATCTACAACAATTGGTTTATTGCCAATATTTAAAAGTAAAAATCCACCTGTCCCATAAGTTACCTTTGCCTTTCCTTCATTAAAACAGCCTTGACCAAAAAGCGAAGCTTGTTGGTCACCCACTAAACTACTAAGCGGGAAACCATAATCTAAAACATCACCAATTTTTTCACTATTGGAAATTATAATAGGTAAAATTTTTCTAGGAATATTAAAGTATTGTAATAATTCATCATCATAATCCAATGTGTTTATATTAAACAACATAGTTCTACTTGCATTGGATACATCAGTTACAAATTTTCCTGTAAGTTTATACGCTAAAAATGAATCCATTGTACCAACACATAAATTATTTTCATTTAGTAATTGTTTTGCTAGTGGCACGTTGTCCAAAATCCATTTTATTTTAGTTGCACTAAAATATGCGTCAGGAATTAATCCAGTTTTTTCTTTTATTTTATCCTTAATATTTTGAGGTAAATTATCTATTTGTTCTGCTGTTCGTCTACACTGCCAAACAATAGCATTATATATCGGTTTTTTTGTCCTTTTATTCCAAGCAACTATTGTTTCTCTTTGGTTGGCAATTCCCATACAAATTATATTTTTGGCTTTAACTTTATCAACTAATTCGTTAATAGTTTCTAATTGAAGTTTATATATTTTTTCGGCATTTTGTTCTACCCAACCAGATTGAGGATAAGTTGATTTAAAACTACGATTAGAAATATCAACTATTTCATTTTTTGTAATATCATATAAAATGCTTCTACAACTTGTAGTTCCTTCATCAATACCAATAATATATTTTTTCATTTTTTGTAACCTCTTAATAATAATTTATCACAATAAAATTAAATTTAAAAATTATTAAAGGTAATTTTTAAAACATTTTAAAATTTTTAAATAAAGTTGTTATTCATTATTAATTAACTTTATATTTTTAAAAAAATTATTACCAAATAATTAGTTACAATTAATTAATATCTAAATTATCTACATTAAATAATTCAATTAAAAAAAATAAAAAGCACTATTTTTAGTGCTTTTTTATTTAATTAATTAAGTGAAAGAATATTTAATCTCCTTAGAATACAGCATTATTATTCTTGTTCAGATTTTAATTCTTCAATTTTAGCAGTGCATTCAGCAATATCTGCTTTTAAATTTTCATTTGTTGATAACAATATATTGTATGAATTTTCTAAAATTGGATAACGTTCTTCATTTTGTTTTAAAACTTCTTCACAATGTTGAACTGAAAGTCTTAATCCGTCTAATAAATCCAAGTCCTCAGAGAGTTTTTTAGCTTTTTCTTCGTCAATATCTACATAGTTGTTAACACCATATAATACAACTTTTTGTTTTGCAACTAATGCTTCTTTTCTACGAAGTTTAACTTTATCTTTTTCGTAAGATTTTTTAATTTTAGCAAGTGGCAAGTATTCTTTTTTAACTGCTCTAAATTCTTTTTCGTTTGTTGCAAGTCTGTCTTTTAACACTTCAAGTCTTGCTTCATATTCTTCAAGAGATAATGTTGCTCCAGTAGGTTTATTTTCTGTTTCTGAAAGTTGTTTTTCTTTTTCTGCTAATTCTTTTTGAAGTTCTTCAATTTTTTCATTAGTTTCATTTTCCTTAGCAGTTTCAACTTCTTTTATTTTATTTTCATACTCTTCTTTTTGACGAGCAAGTTCTTCTTCCAATGCTTTAATGCGTTCATCTTGTTTAGCTGATTCGTCATTAATTATTTCTTCTTGATTTTCAGCATTTCCTTCAACATCTTCTTGGTTCTCTTCAACAACTTCGCTTTCTTGTTCTTTATTTTCAGAAGCTTCATTTGTTGAATCAGATTCTTCTACAACTTCTTCTTGTGTATCGTCATCTGCTTCTGTGTTTTCTTCATTAGATTCAGCAAGTATTCTGTTAATTAATGCTTCAATATCTTCGTCATTATCATCGCTGTCATCTTCATCTTCTTTTTCTTCATTAGAAACATCTTCTTGTTTATCATCAGAATCAACAAAAATATCATCAAGGTTTATTTCATCTGATTCATGTTCTTCTTGCGCTTTTTTTGCAGCTATTCTTTCTTCAATATTTTTTTGTTTTTCTTTTATAAAATCATCTTCTTCCTTGCTAAGGTCATCAACATTATTTGATTGAGAAAGTAAAAGTTCCTCTTCCTTAGCTTTTTTCAAATCAACATCTTTAACATCAGACTGTTCAATTTTTTCTTCATCTTTTGAAGGTTGTTCTGTAGCTTCATTTAATAAAATAGGTTGTCCATAAACAATTTGTTGATTTTGAACAGGTTGATTGTTTTCTTGATTGTTGTTTTTGTTGTCCTTTGCGTGTGGATCAACAATAGCAAGCATTAAACTTGCAAGAGCATAAATTATAAAAGCACCAATAATTATAATACCTAATACGATTAATATGTATTTTAATACTTCTAATACCATTTGTTTTCTCCTTATTTTACTTGTTTTTTTATTTTACGAGTATATTCTAGCACATACTTATTAAAATTTCAATACCCAAATTTAATTTTTTTTGCAATCATAAGAGTAATATGTTAACTCAACTGTTCCATATCTTTTTTGGTCAATATTGACAAAATTTGTATTAATTTTTAAACCCACTGGATGTTCGCAAACAATGTACCCACCTTCATTAAGTAATTTGTTTTTGTCGATTAGGTCTAAAACATTGTCATATACGCCACTTGCATAAGGCGGGTCAACTAAAATTAAATCAAATTTTTCCTTAAAATTATTTAGGGCTATGTCATATGAAGCGTTGATAACTTCATAATTTTTATCTAATCCTTTTAAATTCTCATAAGTTAATTTTATGCTTCTTTTGTCTTTATCAACAAAAAAAACTTTCCTCGCCCCTCTAGATAAAGCTTCAATTCCAAGAGCACCTGACCCACTAAATAAATCTAAAACAATAGCATCTTGAATGAAAAATTGTAGTTTTGTAAATAAAGCCTGTTTAACCTTGTCGCCAGTAGGGCGAATGTTATCACTTTTAGGCGAGTTTAATTGTTTTCCTTTATATTTGCCTGAAATTATTCTCATAAAGCATATTATACTCAATTTGATTAAACAATCAAACTTTTTCCTCTAAATGATTGAAAATTAGTCAAACATTCATATGGTGACGTACCTATTAACTTTGCCAGTGTTTGTATATTTGAAACAACCAGTACAAAATCCTTAGTTTTGCAAGGCACATTTGTAACGTCTACCATACACATATCCATACAAACATTTCCAAAAATTTTTGCTGTTTTCCCATTAATTGTGAATTTAAGTTTATTTGATAATCTCCTTGAAAGTCCGTCAGCATAACCTAAAGAAATCGTAGCAATTTTACTATCTTTTTTTAGTTGATTAGTATTTCCATATCCAACATATTCACCTTTTTTACAATCCGTTATTTTTAAAATTTCAGAATAGATTGACATTACTGGTTTTAAATCATTTTTTCCATATCCATAAATGAAAAATCCAACTCTCACCATATCAATGTAATCTGGCAATTTATAGTTTAATACAAAACTACCACCTATATGCACTAAAACTTTTTTATTTACTAATTTCACATATTGAGAGAAGATATTAAGTTGATTATAAAAATTTGTTTTTTCACAATCTGCATCAAAAAAGTGAGTAAAAATACCTTCCAAAATAATATTTTCATTACAATTTATTATATTCAATATTTTTTGGATTTCATATAAATTTTTAACTCCTATTCTATTCATTCCAGTATTTATTGCAATATGCACATATGCTTTTTTATTTAATTTATTACATATTGAATTAATTTTTTTTATGTCTTCAAATGAATCTATTGTAAAAGAAATGTTATTTTTAATTAATTTACTATACTCACAAGTTTTGCCAACTACTAATATTTTGGAATTTTTAGATATTTTTTTTACTTTAAGTGCTTCATTTGCATTAGCTACGCCAAACCAATTAACCTTTTCTTTTAAAATATCAACAATCTCTTTTATGCCATGACCATAAGCATTAGCTTTAACCATTGGACATATTATTTTTCTTGATTTTTCACATATATTTAAATTGTATAATAAATTATTTTTATTTATTAATTTTATATTCATTATAAATATTTATTTTATTTAAAATAATTTTGTTACTTTAATACAAATAAATTTAATTTGCTTGCATTAACCACAACATATATTTAGCCAAAAAAAAGGTAAAATTTTTAAATGACAAAAATTTTACCTAACTATATTTTAGAATTCAACTTCATAACTTGCATTCAATTTGTATAAAATTCCTAGAACTTCATTGCTTAAACTTAAACAAGGCTTTTCTTTTAATTCTTCAAATACTATTCTAAATACACATGTCCCTTCATTTTCGCTCAAAATTTTAGGAAGTTGTACCAAATTGTGTTCGACCTTTTTAACAAACTGTTCAAAAACTGAATCAGTATAAATATTGTCTAATGTGCTAGTTCTAAAAACAAATTTTGCACTTTTTCTGCTACCAACAGAATTTTTTAATGGTGTTACAGAATAAGGTTTTAAATTTAAAATTTCACCCAATTTTTCAACATTATAATCACCTCTAAAATGTATACTTATTGTAAAATGATATTTCATTTTATCCTCCTAAACTTAGTAATAACTTAGCCATCTACTATTAGTTATTATAATAGTTACAGAATAAAATGTCAAAATATGTTTGATTATTTTTCTATTGATTTGTTATAAAACACAAAGCATACCCTGTCGTCTTTTTCTTTTTTGTAAACAGATTCAAAAATATCTTTTGCTTGATTAAACTTCCCGTTTACATAAGCTCTTACACCTTGTTCAAATTCAATTTTATATTTTATTAACTTTTCTCTTTTAGCCCTTGGATAAGCATCCAGTGATTCAAAAATTGGGATATATTCTTTGTTATCAAACATCAAATTTCCAATGTATCTATAATTAAAATTCATTGAAGAAGATAGGTCATTTAAAGTTGATTTTGAAAAAGTAATTAAACTTCCAAAAACCTTATTCACTTCACCTATTTTTGCTGTAAAATTAACAGAATCTGATATTACAGTTATTGATTTACGAGTTTCATCACCAACAACGCCAAACACCACATCACCAGTATTTAAAGATACACCAACATCAAGTTTTGGCATAGAAACGTTTGATAAATTCTTTTCTTGAACTGCTTTTATAATTGCATGAGCACAATCATATGCTTGGCGAGAACGTGTAAAAATTGCCATTATACCATCTCCCAAATACTTGTCTATATACCCATTATATTTTCTTATAATTGGTGATACAACATTTAAATAGGCATTTATATAATTAAAATTTTCTTCTAAAGAAAGAGTTGTGCTGACTTGTGTTGAATTTCTAATATCACAAAACATTGTTGTAACTTCTTTCTGAACTTTAGAACCAATTTCTAAATCTAAAACAGAGTTTTTGCCTAAAAATTTAATGAATTGTTTTGGTATATATTTTTCATATTCCAAATTTGTACGTTTTATTATAGTTTCTTTCTTTTTATAGTTATCATTTATTTTGTTTAAATCATATTCCATTTTTAAAAATTGATTACCACCGCCAATATATATTCTATCACCAACATTCCCGTCTGATAATCTTTCTATGGCTTGCTCTAACCTTTTTAATGGCTTGGTTATTATTTTGAAAATTATAAATACAATTAGCAAATAAATTAAAGTCAAAAGAATAATCCATAAATAGTTATTTATGTTTGTTGCATTTATTTGCAAAACTTGTTTCACTACTGTAACAGTTTCATTGTTATAATTGTTTATTGTAGCTAAAAAATAAGTTAAAATAGCAAAAAATATAGTTAAAGGAACAACACTAAAAAATAATTTTAATGTTAATTTTTGGCTTTTTAAAAATCGAATATATAGAATTGTAGCAAAAATTGAATTAATTATCATTAGACCTATTGCAAAATAAGCCATAGTATTAAAGTTAAATGATAACCTCCCGTCACTTATAACAATTGATGAAAAAAAGAATGAAGCGGTTAACACAACGCCTACTAAAGAAATTATAAACAAAATCATAAATACTTTTGTGCTAGTTCTCATAAATATATTTTTGGTATTGTAATAAAAAATATTCTATAAAACACTTGCAAGTTTTAAAAAATAATGTTATTATTCTAAATGTTAAATATGCCGAAGTGCTGGAATGGTAGACGGAGCGGACTCAAAATCCGCCGTGAGCAATCACATGGGGGTTCGAGTCCCCCCTTCGGCACCAAATGAAAATTAAAAAGTCTTTTGTAAAAGACTTTTTTCATTTAAAATACTTTCCTAAATTTTATCAACTTTTTTATATTTTTATACTAAAATAATTTTACATTTTAAAACTATGTAATGTCGCTTTGTTCATTTGTACGCAAATCAATTACTTCCACAACAATTATGGAATTACAGATTGAATATATATGCTCACGATTTCAAGTGTTGGCTTAAGCAAGCATAAAAAACACTTTATCTCGTTCCTTATATATCAACATCAGTTTTGCTTAAAATGACCTCATCGTTTTCAGACAAAACTTTCAATAATAATAGATGGTGGCATTACTATATATCACAAAAAGAAAAAGGATTTTTATGGGGGATAAAAAATTTCAAGATAGTTATCTTAAAAGCAATGGTGTTGATGCACATGAAGTAAAGGAAGACTATGGCTGTTCGCCAGTTTCTAAATATGATATATATAACGGAGAAACAATTACCATTAAAGATAAGTTTGGCAATTTATATGTTGATACTGAAATGTCAAAGGAAGAATTCTTTGAAATATATGGCAACAATAAGGAGAAAGAAAGATAATGAATAATAGTTATTATTTTAGCATTAGTGTTCAATTTTTTAGCGATTATGATGTTTCTAAGTTTGAAAAAATACTTGGCTACAAAGCAAAAAAATTGACTTATTTAAAAGATTCAGTAAGTCCAGTCCCAAGTGCAAAGTATTATTATAGGACTAAAGAATTTAATGATATTAATGTTAATGAATTGTTTGAACAATTTATTAACACCATTTATAGTAAAGTAAATTTAATAAAGACTGAAATCGAAAACAATAATGGCAAATTAAATATTTGCATTGTTTTTACTAACTTTGTAGAAAAACCTTGTTTGTATATGTCAAATAACACTTTAACTCAATTAAGCGAACTGGGTGCAAGCTACGATATTGATTTCATATAATTAATAAATGAATGATGTATCTTAATACATCTAACTAACTTAAAAATGTATTCTCTAAAAAGCGAGTTTCCCTACCACATAAATTATATCATAAAAAACAAGTCATTGATAATTTTTTCAATGACTTGTTTTTAAATACAATAACAATACTTATGATATAAGTGTTTTATTTTACTTAGTTAACGTTTATTATTGGGTCGTATGAATCAATAACTTGTTTAATTTTCATAATACAAAATGATTTGTTATTTGCTAATTTCAAGTTTCCATTATTATTAAAAATCTCATTGAGCATTTCATAATGTTTATTTGAAACATAATATGAAAGTATTAATTCTGAATTTTTAATATCGTCAATACTGCAATAAAAACTTACAATATTGTTTTCCTTGAAGTGTTCGCATAATACTTTTTTAATTTCTACACTTATCATATCCTTATTTATGACCTGATTCATTGTTTGATTTAACTCAATTCCATCTGGAACATCCATAGATATTAAACTCATTCCACAAGTTGACCCACTTACAATTTTTACTAAAATTGGTATTTCTTTCATATAATTCTTTATTTTATCTTTTGTAAATTTTTATCTCTAACTAGGAGATTCTATTTTTTAAATGTTGAAATTTCTTCCTTTAAACGTGCGATAAAATCATCTAGTTTTAAATCTGAAACGTTTTCATTGCTACGTCCACGAATGGAAATTGTACCTTTCTCTTTTTCTCCGTCACCAACAATAACCATATATGGAATTTTTTGAGAAATACTTTCTCTAATTTTATATCCTATTTTTTCGTTACGAACGTCTAATTCGCATTTAATACCTGCCTCATCAAGTTTTGAATATATTTCCTTTGCATAGTCTTCACTACTCTCAGCAATATTCATAACTCTAACTTGAACAGGAGCAAGCCATACTGGGAAAATACCAGCATAATGCTCAGTAAGTATTCCAATAAAACGTTCAAACGAACCAAAAATCGCTCTATGAACCATAATTGGGCGTTTCTTTTCACCATCGGCATCAACATAGGTCAAATCAAAACGTTCTGGCAATTGGAAGTCTAATTGAATAGTTCCCATTTGCCATTCGCGACCTAAACAATCCTTCATTTTTATATCGATTTTTGGACCATAGAAAGCACCATCACCCTCGTTAATCCTGTAATTATTTTCACCACAAAGTTCATTTAAAACTGTTTTAAGTTCAGATTCTGCCATATCCCAAGTTTCAATTTCACCCATAAAGTCATTAGGTCTTGTTGAAAGAGTAAGTTGATATGGCAATCCAAAAACCCCATACAATTTACTAATTAGTGCAACAATATCTTTTATTTCAGAGCCTATTTGGTCCTTTCTAATAAAGTTATGAGAATCATCTTGGCGGAACATTCTAACCCTAAACAAACCATTTAATTGTCCAGATTTTTCATTTCTATGAATAACATCAATATCATTTAAACGAAGAGGCAAATCTTTATAACTACGCATTTTACTTTGGTAAATTCTAATAGAATTTGGACAATTCATAGGTTTTAATGCCTGTTCGTTGCCGTCAGAATCTGTCAAAACAAACATATCTTCCTTATAATGATCCCAGTGACCTGAAGTTTTCCATAAAACACTGCTATTTAATTGTGGAGCAGAAAACTCTAAATAGCCTCTTTGTTTATGCTCTTTACGCCAAAAATCAATAAGTGTATTCATAATAGTAAAGCCTTTTGGTAACCAATAAGCCATACCCGGAGCAGTTTCATCAAAAAAGAATAAATCTAATTCTTTACCTAATTTTCTATGATCACGCTTTTTAGCTTCTTCAATCATATTAATATAGTCATTTAATTGTTTTTTATCTGGGAAGGCATAAACATAAATACGTTGTAGCATTTTATTTTTTTCATTTCCTCTCCAATATGCTCCACTAACTCTGTTAATCTTGAATGCATAATTTTGCAATTTTGAAGTATTTTCAACGTGAGGACCACGACAAAGATCTACATAATCATCACCTAGATAATAACAAGAAATTGTTTCACCTTCTGGCAAATCATTAATTAATTCTATTTTATATGGTTCATTTTTAAATAAATCCAATGCCTCTTGTCTTGATATTTCAACTCTTTTAAATTCTTCGTTACGATTGATTATTGCTTTCATCTCTTTTTCAATATCGGCAAATTTTTCTGGAGTAATTGGTTCCATATCAAAATCATAATAAAAACCATTGTCAATTGCTGGTCCAATAGCAATTTTTACATTATCTTTACCAAAAACATTTTTAACGGCTTTTGCTAATACGTGCGACAAAGAGTGTCTGCACATTTGAATTTTTTGTTGTTTTTCATTTTCTTCCATAATTATCTTTCCTTTTAAAATCTATTTTTTGCTTACATTATTAACAATAGGTATAATTTTTAACAAAATGTACTTAATTGTTAAAAAACAAAAAATCATCCTTTGCTATAAATGTTAGCAAAGGACGATTATATTAACCGCGGTTCCACCTTTATTGGAAATTGCTTTCCCTCTCATTTTCTATTTATAAAAAGTTTTTATTAAAGTGGTTTCGTTACTAATTTATCTTAAGCCTTTCACCACCCGACTCTTCTCTAAACGAATCAATTAGAACTACTTGTCTTTAACTCTATAAATAATTTACTCATTTAGTATAAATATTAAAAAATATTTTGTCAATATTTTTTAACATTTCTCAAAACAAAATAATGAAATATTTTACAAATTAAACTCTAGTTATATTTGTTTTTATAAACTAATTTTATCTAGTTTTGTAAATAAGATTACAATGTTTGCCCATTTTACAATGGCATATTTTAAGCATTCGATTCATTATACTTATGTTCTAATTGTTTTTCTTTTGTACCTGTTAATGCTCTTAAACTATTAAGTATTGCAAGTAAAGTTACGCCTACATCTGCTATAACTGCACTGAGCATACCAGTTATGCCTAATGCACCTAAAGTTAAAAACAAAACCTTTATTATAATTGAAAGCAAAATATTTTCCCACACAATTTTTCTTGTGAATTTAGATATTTTTATGGCCTTATTAACTTTATTTGGATTATCGTCAACAAGAACAATATCTGAGGCTTCAATACTTGCCCCGCTACCATTTATACCCATACTAATACCAATATCGGCAAGTGTAAGTGCTGGAGCATCATTAATTCCATCTCCAACATAAGCAATCATTTTTTTGTTTTGTTTTTGTTCTTCAATGTATTTATATTTATCCTCAGGCAATAAATTTGCATAATATTCGCTCAAATTTAGTTCGGTTGATAAATATTTAACAGCTTCTTCTTTATCGCCAGATAATAAAACGGTTTTTATATTATTGTCGTTTAAACTGTCAATTGCTTGTTTAGCACTGTCCTTTATTGTGTCGCTTAAATAAATGTTTGCAATTTTTTCATCATCTTCAAAAACTTCAACCACAGTAGAATTTAATGTTTTATCTTTTTTACCCACAAAATATTTCTTGTCGTTATATTCAAATGATACACCTTCCCCTGCTATTTCTTTAAAGTTATTGACACTTAAAAGCTGTTTGGTGTTTTCTGAAACAATTGCTTTTGCTAAAGGGTGAATTGAGTATTGTTCACCTAAACTAGCAAGAAAAATGATTTCTTCTTTTGTATATGTGTTATAAATTTCAACATTGTTTATTTTAAACTCACCTGTGGTTAGAGTGCCAGTTTTATCAAATGCCACCACATTAACTTTTGCTAAGGCATCCAAGTAATTTGAACCTTTTATTAAAATACCTGATTTTGAGGCATTCCCAAGTCCTGAAAAATAAGAAAGAGGAACTGAGATTGCAAAAGCACAAGGACAAGAAATTACAAGGAAAATTAGACCTCTGTAAACTGCGACATTAACGTCTTTTGTTATTAGCCATACAATACCAAAAACTACGGCTGATAGTAGCATAACAGCATATGTGTACCATTTAGCAATTTTTGAAATAACCGTTTCCGTTTTCGATTTTTTATCTTGGGCATTTTCAATTAAATTTAAAATTTTTGAAACAGTACTATTTTCATATCCACTCGTAACCTTTAAGGTTAATGTTCCATCTAAAACAATCGAGCCCGACATAACATTATCACCTTTTTTAGATGGAACAGGAAGGCTTTCCCCTGTTAAGCTTTGCATATTTAAAGAAGAACTTCCTTCGAGAACAATAGTGTCCAGAGGAACTAACTCTCCCGGCTTAACAATTATTATGTCATTAATTTTTACCTCTTTAGGACTAACAACCTTTTGCTCACCATCGACCAAAATTGTAACAAATTCAGGTTTAATATTTGTTAACGCTTCAATTGACTTTTTGGATTTATTTAACGCTATACTTTCAAGCAATTTACCTATGGAATATAAACCAATAACCATTAAACCTTCCATATATTTTCCAACACAAATGGCACCAATTATTGAAAGCGTTACTAGTAGATTTTCATTAACAATTTTTTTAAAAATCAAACTTATCGCTTTGTAATATGTTTTATAACCAATTAGTAATGCACTGCTAATATACATAATCCAAAATAATACTTTTGGCATTGGTATTGCTAAAGTAAGTACCGCTAATACTAAACCTAAGCATAATAGCAAAGAATTTAAAATAAAATTTTTATCAAAATATTTTTTTGTTTTGGATGTATCCATAATTCTAGCATCAGGTTCTACTTTGCTTGCTACTTTAATTGCATCCTTTAAAGCAAGTTCTTGATTATCACTATCAATTACCAAATACTCTTTGACAAAGTTGATTTCAGCTTTTTTTATACTTTTTTCATTATTGATTGCTTTTTCTAATGATTTTGCACAGTTTGGACAATCTAGTCCTAATATTTTGTATTTTTTAATCATTATTTTCCTCCATAATATGCTCTAAACTAATTTCAAAAACCTCTTTAACGTGATTATCGGCAAGTGAATACCAAACTTCTTTACCAATTTTTTTATTTTTTATTAAATTCTTTTCACGTAAATTTTTTAATTGATGCGACACTGTAGATTTTGTTAAATTCAATATAGATGAAATATCGCAAACGCATAAATCATTATCCTTTAATAAGTTGATTATTTTTATTCTGGTAGAATCAGATAAAGCCTTATAAAAGTCTGCTATATCTAATAGCCTATCATCACTAAGTAAAGAATCTTTTGCTTTGTTAACAATATCAATATGAATAATGTCACAATCACATTCTAGTGCAGATTTCCCCATAATTTACTCCTTTTGTATTATATGATATTTTAAAAAATAGTTGAACGATTATTCAATTGTTCTTATTATAGTTGAACATTTATTCAATTGTCAAACGATTTTTAAGTAATAAGAAAAATATTTTTTAACTTTCATTTATAGATTTTCCTTTGATAATTTAAAAAACTCTATAATAATTCAAGAAAAAACAATAAAAAAGCCATAAAGATAAATTTCTTAATGGCTCTAAATCAAAATTTAATAAATGCTTTATTTTTTAGAATCAACCAATGCCATATGGCAGATTAAATCAATAACTTTTGTTGAGTAACCCCATTCGTTATCATACCAAGCTATTAATTTAACAAACTTAGGACTAAGCATAATACCAGCTTTTTCATCAAAAATACAGGTTCTGCTGTCACCTATAAAATCAGAAGAAACAACCATCTCATCAGTATATCCTAAAATTCCATTTAATTCATTTTTAGATGCTTTTTTAATTGCTTTACAAATACAATCATATGTTGTTTCTTTTTTTAATTTACAAGTTAAATCAACAACTGAAACATCTAAAGTTGGCACACGCATACTCATTCCAGTTAGTTTTCCAGCAAGTTCTGGTATAACAACTCCCACTGCTTTTGCTGCACCAGTTGATGAAGGTATAATATTATATGAAGCCGCTCTACCACCTCTCCAATCTTTTTTAGTTGAACCATCAACAGTTAATTGGGTAGCGGTTGTAGAATGGACGGTTGTCATTAATCCTTCTTCAATTCCAAAAGCATCATTGATAACTTTTGCTAGTGGTGCTAAACAGTTTGTTGTGCAACTTGCATTTGAAACAATATCCATAGATTTTTCATAAGTGTTTTCATTTACACCCATAACAAACATTGGCATTTCCTTACCCGGAGCGGAAACAATAACCTTTTTAGCACCTGCTTTTAAATGCGCCTGTGCTTTTTCATAAGAAGTAAATACACCTGTGGATTCAACTATATATTCTGCTCCACATTCTTTCCAAGGTATAAGTGAAGGTTCTTTTTCAGCATAAAAATTAATTTTTTTATTATTTACAATAAGCGTATCTAAAGAAACACTTACTTTCCCATTGAATTTTCCGTGAATAGAATCGTATTCAAATAAGTACTTTGCATAATTAACATCCAAAAATGGGTCATTTATTCCCACAACTTCAACATCTTTTCTTTCGCTTGCTATTCTTAAAACAAGCCTTCCAATCCTACCAAATCCATTTATTCCAATTTTAATTTTTTTCATTTTATTCCCCTTTTATTTTCGCTTTTTTAAAATTATTTTCACCAATTTGAGTTTTAATAAACCAATTAATACCATAAATTCCTGAAATCACCAGACAAATAATTGCTGTTAACCAAAAGATAGTTTGTATTAAAAAATTAAATTTACTTTTGAAAATAAAAAATAATGTAATTAGAAGTATTGATATAAACAAAGGTATAAAAGTACTTAGCATACTTTTAAGTTTATTATATTTAAACTTATATTTTTTACCACCTTCTACATCAACAAGTTGAATGCCTTGCCATTGATTAACCCTCATCAAATTTGAAGGATATTCAAGTTTATATAAGATATTTGTTGCTATTTCCCCATAAGTAACACAATTAAAGTTTGTAAGAGTTATATCTTTAGAAAATAACAATTTTATTATTTTGTACAAAATGTTCCAAAAAAATTTTTTAATTGGTGATAATTCTTTTTTAAAGTATACAATTTGGTTGTTTAAAAGCAAACTTTTTGTTTGTTTAAAAATTTCATCGCATGAAGTAAACTCGCGAATTACAACTAGATTATTTTTACTAATTTTTGCAACTGCATAATTAATTATACTTTCAACGTCTTCATCTTTATCAAATACCAACGATATAACATTGTCCATTTCACATTTTTTTGACGAACAATACAAAATTTCATAATCGTTATATTTTTTACTAAGCTTACTATTTATATCTTTTATGTCTAAAGAATTATTCAAGTCAATTAGTATAAAGGAATATGACATATTTGTTATACCTCCTTTAATTTTTTAACACGTCTTGAATGTCTACCACCTTCAAAATTTGTAGTTAAAAATACTTTAATAATTCTTATTGCTTTTTGTTTATTAATATATCTACCAGGTAAAACTAATACATTTGCATTGTTGTGTTTACGTGCAAGTGAAGCAAAATTAGTATTCAAACATAAGGCTGCCCTAATTTTAGGGTCTTTATTTGCAGCAATACTCATTCCAATGCCTGTTCCACAAATATAAATCCCAACATTATTAGCATTTTCAAGAACTTTTTGATTGCCAGCCTTTGCGTAGTCAGGATAATCGACACTATCCGTTGAATAAGTCCCCACGTCAATTGTCGTTATATTTTCTTTATTAAAAAATTCTTTAATTTGTTCTTTTAAGTTGTAACCAGCATGGTCGCACGCAAGAATAATCATATTCACTCCCCTATTTATTTAGTAGTCTAACATATTTTTAAAAAAAACAAAACATTTTTAACACTTTTACAGTTTTAATCATAGTGTAATAATGTAATTTACATATTCGGAGGTAAAAATTATGTCTTTTTTTATAAACAATAATAATCCAAACCGCCCAGGACCTATTTGCGGAAACCCAACACAAGGATTATGTGAAAAAGTTTTAATTGAAACGGATAAAGTTTTTGATGCAGCACTGCTTCAGACAACAGAAACAGGGATTGTATTAACTACGGCCAACTTTAATCCAGCAAACCCAACATTGCCACTTACCTATATTTCAACTGAATCAGATCCAGCCAATCCGGCAACTATAAGCGATGTTGTTATTACTAGGTTAACTGACAGGCCAAATTTTGCAACAGTAACTGGAACTGTGATTATACCAGTTATAGTAACTTACAGAGATGCAACTGGCGTGTTAGGAACTGCAACATCATCAATTACCTATCCTATAAATTCAATGCTTTATGTTCCACAACCTTCTTTAAATCCTATAAGGATTGAAGTTAGTGCACAATTTAGAAGTCAAATAGGAACATACACAGCTGAAAATACATTTACTGTAACAGGTTGCTTGCAAATCATAATTAAAGTATTGTCAAAAGTTATTTTATTGATACCAAGTTATGGTTATCCAGTTATTCCACCTGTTCAAGTTGGGGAAGCAAACATTTGCCCAGGAATTTTTGAACAACCAATTTTCCCTACTTCATTAAGACCCGGGAATATTAACATAACTACAAATAACTAATAAAAATCTAAATTTAAACAACTTAAAAGCGAGGCAAAAAGTCACTTTTGCCTTGTTTTTTGTTGACAGGATTAATATTATATAATTTTTAAGATTAAAATATTTAAACAAAACTTTAAATCATTTACACCTACTTATTTATTTTGCTTTTTTTAAAAATGCTCAAGTTCTAAGTCTAGTTCAAAACTTCTTCTAAAAACTAAAGTTTTTTCAATCTAACAAAATACTTGTCCTATTGACGAGTCTTCTCTCTTATGATATATTATCTTACATTAATTAGGAGTAAAAAAATGAAAACATTAGAAATGTGTGAAAATGAATTAACAGATATATCCAAAGAAATGATTAATACAAAAAATAAAGTTAAAAATTTAAGGATTGAACATTCAAAAATTAGAAATGAAAAAATGAATTTAATTCAATATAGCGTTTTTAGTGCTTGTGCTGTTTTATCATCTTTAATAATTTTTGCATTAAATCCTGCTTCATTACCTTTTATTATTACTGGTGCATCTATTTTAGGTTTAGGAAGTGCTGGTTTTGTATCAACAACTGTAAAAAATAAAAAATATGATAAAAAAATTGAAAAATTAAACAATGAAATTATTGTTTTAGATACCAAATTAGATAGTTTGAGAGCAAGCATAGATAAAAAATATGGTCAAATCGCTGAAATTAACAAAGTTAGAATATCTAAATTAAAAACCTTATCTTCAAAAAGAGAAACAAAAAATATCACAAAAAATGATAGTGAAATTGAAAGATAATAGATAAACTATTTGTTAACTGCAAAATTCATTTGCATTCTATAGTTTTTCTTGGGAAAAAGTCTTCAGTGTTTACAAATAAACAGTAAAATTTTATTAAATTTAAAAAAACAAGGCAAAATCATAACAACCGATTTTGTCTTATTTTTTTAAAAGATAATTGCAAAACACTTTCCATACTACTCTCAATTTAAATTCCGATATCCGTTTGTTTAAAATAATATCGGAAGTGTGAGAGTTAGCGAACGAGTTGCATATCAATCAACTCAAAAAATTTTGTGTTAGCAAAATTTTACTTCCGATAGTTTACCTAGGGAATTTAATGTTTGCTTGTGCAGCGGCCAAACGCGCAATAGGCACACGGAAAGGCGAACAAGAAACATAAGTCAAGCCTGTTTTATGACAGAATTCAATTGATGAAGGGTCGCCACCATGTTCACCACAAATTCCTAAAATGATATCTGGTCTTGTTTGTTTACCAAGGCGAGATGCCATATCTACCAATTTACCAACACCTTTTGTATCTAAACGAGCAAATGGATCAAATTCATAAATTTTGTTTTGATAATATGAACCTAAGAATTTACCAGCATCATCACGGCTAAATCCAAAAGTCATTTGAGTTAAATCATTTGTACCAAAAGAGAAATATTCTGCTTCTTTTGCAATTTCATCAGCTAGAAGTGCAGCTCTTGGAATTTCAATCATAGTACCAACTTTGTATGACATTTGTACTCCTGCTTCTTTAATCAACTTATCAGCAGTTTCACATACAATTTTTTTAACAAAAGCTAATTCTTTTGCTTCGCCTACAAGTGGGATCATAATTTCAGGAGTGGTTTTAAAGTCATTATGTCTTGCGTTCACTTCTATAGCAGCTTTTATTACTGCAGTAGTTTGCATTTTTGCAATTTCAGGGAAAGTGACTGCAAGTCGGCAACCACGATGTCCCATCATTGGGTTAAATTCATGTAAAGAAGCGATGATTTGTTTAACTTCTTCAACTGTTTTTCCTTGTGAGTCAGCAAGCAATTTTATATCCGCTTCTTCAGTTGGAACGAATTCATGAAGAGGTGGATCCAAGAAACGGATGTTAACTGGAGCACCTTGAGCTTCCTCATAAAGTTTTTCAAAATCACCTTGTTGCATTGGTTCAAGTTTTGCAAGTGCAGCCTCACGTTGTTCAACTGTATCAGAACAAATCATTTCTCTTATCGCTGCAATTCTATCTGGTTCAAAGAACATATGCTCAGTTCTGCAAAGACCAATACCTTCCGCACCAAACTCGAAAGCTTGATGAGCGTCTTTAGGAGTATCTGCATTAGTTCTAACAGACAATGCTTTATATTTATTAGCCCAAGCCATAATTCTACCAAACTCACCATCATTGGTGTTAGCAGGAACAGTGCTAATTGCTTGATCATAAATTTTTCCTGTTGAACCATCAAGAGAAATTATGTCACCTTCTTTAAATGTTTTGCCATGTAGTGTAAAACATTTATTTTCTTCATCCATTTTTATATCGCCACATCCTGAAACACAGCAAGTTCCCATACCACGTGCAACAACTGCAGCGTGAGATGTCATACCGCCTCTAACAGTCAAAATGCCTTGTGCATAATGCATACCTTCAATATCTTCAGGCGAAGTTTCAAGACGAACTAAAACAACTTTTTGTTTATTTTTGCCAGCCTTTACTGCGTCTTCAGCAGTAAATACAATACTACCACAAGCGGCACCCGGAGAAGCGGCTAACGCTTGAGCAATAGGTTCTGCACTTTTTAACGCTTTTGCATCAAATTGAGGATGCAATAAAGAATCTAAACTTTTTGGATCGATTTGCATAATTGCTTCTTTTTCAGTAATCATACCTTCATCCACTAAGTCACAAGCAATTTTTATTGCAGCTCTTGCTGTACGTTTACCATTTCTAGTTTGCAACATATACAATTTTTTATCTTCAATAGTAAATTCCATATCTTGCATATCTCTATAATGACCTTCAAGAGTTTTACAAATATGTTTAAATTGTTCAAACACCTCTGGCATAACTTCTTCCATTTTTGCAATAGGCATTGGAGTTCTAACACCCGCAACAACGTCTTCACCTTGAGCGTTCATTAAAAATTCACCCATAAGTTTCTTTTCACCAGTTGCTGGATCACGTGTAAATGCAACACCTGTTCCAGAAGTTTCACCCATATTACCAAAAGCCATCATTTGAACATTAACCGCTGTTCCCCAAGAATAAGGAATGTCATTTTGCATTCTATAATAGTTTGCTCTAGGATTATCCCAAGAACGGAACACAGCTTTAATAGCTCCAAACAATTGTTCTTTAGGGTCATCAGGGAAATCTTCACCTATTTTATCTTTATATTCTGCTTTAAACTCTCTTGCAAGTTCTGCTAAATCATCAGCTGTAAGTTCAACATCTTGAACCACACCTTTACGTTCTTTCATTTGGTCAATAAGTTGTTCAAAATATTTTTTACCTACTTCCATAACAACATCTGAATACATTTGAATAAAACGTCTATAACAGTCCCAAGCCCAACGAGGATTACCTGATTTTTTAGCTATAACATTAACTACTTTTTCATTTAATCCTAAGTTTAATATAGTATCCATCATACCAGGCATAGAAGCTCTAGCACCGCTACGAACTGAAACTAATAAAGGATTTTCTTCATCACCAAATTTTTTACCTGTGATTTCTTCCATTTTAGCGATATATTCAAGAATTTGTGCTTGAATATCTGGATTGATTTGACGGCCATCTTCATAATATTTAGTACAAGCTTCTGTTGAAATAGTAAAACCTTGTGGTACTGGTAACCCAAGATTTGTCATTTCAGCTAAATTTGCACCTTTACCGCCAAGAAGTTCACGCATTGAAGCATTGCCTTCTGTAAACAAATAAACGTATTTTTTTGCCATTAAAATTTTATCTCCTTTTAAAATACTTTTAAAGTTTACACATTTTGTATTAATTTAGCAAATATTTTATTAAATAAATAAAATTTTAATTAGAAATTTGTATTTTTTGACTTTTTATTCTACATATAATAATTTTTTATAATAAAACAGAATCTTAAAATTCAAAAGTAGAAAATAAAACATAATTAAAAATTAAAAAAATTTTCGATACTCTTTTTTTATATATTTCTGTAAAAAAAACAAGACAAAACTGTGTACAACTTAAAAAAGTGATGCAATACAAAGTTTTGCTTGTTTTAAAGTATTAAAAATTTTTTTTAATTAAATTTAAATAAACATTAATTATTTTGTTAGTTGATAAATTTTATCAGTTTTATTTAAATCGTGTTGATAATTAATCAACTTTTCATTAAATAATTTTAATTCTCGATAAGTTGGCGTAGCATTTAAGTTTATAAATTTATTTTTATAAAACTCTAATTTTTGAAATAGGACAGAACTTTTGTCTATTTCATTAACTCTTGTAACAGGAACACTATCCTCATTTGAAACAAATTTCACTTCATTATATTTGTTTATACTTTTTGGTATAACATAAAAAGCCAGTTCATAAAAAATTCCATTATTCCTACTTATAAAACATAATTTATCCATTTCTTTCTCTGAAAATCGGTAGTTGTCGCCCACTAATCCTTTTGCAAAGTATCTAAATTCATTAAACATTTAACTTGTATCCTCCTTTTTAATTAGTATGTTAATTGTAATTTTGAAGATGTCGGCAAGCAACATTTAACTGTATGCCAGCAACTAATTTTCAAACAGAAAGATCAAAATTAATTTTGCAATTGCAAAAACACAAAATTCAAACTAAATTTTGAAGTTTTCTTTTTTTTGTTTAACAATGTTAACTTATATAAAAATATTAGTCAATATGCTTTTAATAAGCTTTATCATATAAATATGTGAAAAAAAGAAGAATAATGTCATTCTTCTTTTATTCTCTATATTTTTTTAACATATTTTTTTTAACATTTCATTATTTTATATAATTATTTACTCTAATGAAATTACATAATAATAAACTGGTTGTCCACCAAAAATAGCAGTAATCTCCACATTAGGATATTTTTCAGAAAGTTCTTGTTGTAAAAGCTCTGCTTCGATTGGTTTCACATCTTCACCATAAAATAAAGTTATGGTTGATGTCATATCATTTATTAATTTGGAAATCAAATCTTTTGTAGTATCGCCAATTGCTGTACCTTTAGACAAAATAGACTTATCATCAAGACCAATTATTTCTCCAACATTTAAGTCAAATCCGTCAACGTGTGTTGCTCTAACTGCATATGTTACTGAAGCAGATTTAACCGATAAAATAGCGTCAGTCATATTTTGAGTATTTTCTTCTACACTTGCTTCAGGGTTAAATGCCAAAGCTGCTGAAATTCCTTCAGGAACGCTTTTTGTTGGTATAACAATTAAATTTTTTTCAGTTAAACCCTTAGCCTGTTCGCTAGCCAAAATTATGTTTTTGTTGTTAGGGAACACAAATACATTTTTTGCTGGAACTTTATCAGCTGCTTGTGCAATATCGTTTGCACTTGGGTTCATTGTTTGACCGCCCTCAATAATATTGTCAACAGTTAAATCTCTCATAAGATCAGCAATGCCTTTACCTGGTGCGACAGAAACCATTCCGTTTTCTTTTAATTCTTGTTGTTGACCCATGGCTTTCTTTTTAAGTTCTCTGTTTTGTTCACGCATATTCTCTATTTTTAAGTTATACAATTCACCAAGTTCCAATGCGTAGCCCAAAGCAATATTAGGAGTGTTAGTATGAACGTGTACTTTAACTAAGTTTAAATCACCTAAACATAAAACACTATCACCTATTTTCATAAGTTTTTCGCGAAGTTTATCAATATCTGCTTCGGTGGTCTTTTTGTTCATATTAATAATCATATATTCTGTGCAATAGCCAAATTCAATATCTGCTAAATTAGAAATATCAGCAATAACATCATCGGCAGTTTGAACAGGTTTACTATCGTCAAATACATAGTCAAAATCTTCACCAGCAATAGCACGCAAAAAACCAGTAAAGACAACAATAATGCCTCTACCACCAGCATCAACTACTCCTGCTTTTTTAAGAACAGGCAACATTTCAGGGGTTTGCTGAAGAATATCTTCACCTCTGTCAATAACAAGTTTTAAAAACTCTTCAATATCAGAAGTTTTTTTAGCGATTTCATTTGCTGATTCACTCATAACGCGGATTACAGTTAAAATTGTGCCTTCTTTTGGAACTGTTACTGCTTTATAAGCAATTCTGCAACCTTCGGTTATAGCTTTTGCAAAAGATTTTGTGTTTATTTCTTTACTGCTAGCAAGTGTAGAACATAGACCTTTAACAATTTGTGATGTAATAACACCAGAGTTACCTCTAGCTCCTCTTAAAGCGCCTTTTGAAAAGGCTTCACATAAATCTGGGATTTCATTTCCAATACAATTATTTACTTCAGTTATAGCTGATTTTAAAGTTAAGAACATATTTGTACCAGTGTCACCATCTGGAACAGGAAAAACGTTTAAAGCATCAACTAATTTTTTATTTTGATCTAAGAGCGCAACACCCCCTATAAACATCTTACGAAGGGATGCTCCGTTTATTGATTTTTGCATTATATACTCCTATACTCTTACACCGACAACGTGGACATTTACTGTGTCCACTATCATTCCAGTAAAGTCTTCAACAGTATATTTTATTGTTTTCTTAAGACTTTCTGCAATGGCACTTATAGAAATGCCATATTTTAAAATGCAATATATGTCGATGAAGATTCTATTATCTTTATTTATATTTACTATTATACCTTTGGTATAAGGTTGTTTTTTGAATAAGTTGGCAATAGTGCTTTTTAAACTTTTTGAAACAAGGTCAACAACCCCATAAGTATCAAGCGTAGCAAAACCTGCAACTGCTGCGATTGCATTTTCAGATATTTCTATATTTCCGTAATAATTTTTAGTAGAAACTGCCACAGATTTTACCTCCTATTAAAAAGCTTTTGCAATATTATATTAAAACATTATATGAAAATTTTCAACTATTTTTTTTGATTTTTTAGAAAAACCTAAAAAAACTCTTGCAAATCTGTAATTTAAATGCTATATTACATAAGTATTTTTTGAAAAAATCATTGTTTTTAAATAAACATTAAACTATTTAATCAGGAGGAATAATATGAGTAAAGTTTGTGAAATATGTGGCAAAGGTAAAATGGCTGGTTGCACAGTAAGTCACTCTAACCGTAAAGCAAATAGACAATATGAAGTTAACCTTCAAAAAACAACTATGGTAGTTGATGGTAAAGAAAAAAAAGTTACTGCTTGTACTAAATGTATTAAAACTGCTAAAAAAGCTTAATTGTTTTCTATTACTCAAAAATTAAAAAAACAAGGAAAAGAGTTTCCTTGTTTTTTTAATTTACAATGAGCATTTAATGCTGTATTTTAAAAAAACAAAATAGCAATATATGTGAATATGATTGTATATTCATATACAAACAAGCAAAAAGCCTTTATTTTAAAGCAATGTATAAAAATAAACAAAATCACAATGATTGTTTTTTTGCTAAATGGTATATGTTTTTATGTTCATATATCTAACTTAAAAAGCATTTTTTAAATGAGTTAAATTGCCTGCTAAAATTTCAATAACATCAAATCTTATATATGAATCCATTAATCTTTTATTTTTTAAATAGCAATTAGCAACCATTTGGATTTTTTGTTGTTTATAATAATTTACCGCTTCCCTTGGATAACCAAATTTTGCTGAAGCTCTTTCCTTCACCTCTACAAAAACTATTCTATCATTATCCTTTGCAATTATATCAATTTCACCGAGTTTATTGGAGTAGTTAGTTTCTAATATTTTGTACCCTTGTTCCTCTAAATATTTAATTGCTAAAGTTTCTCCGATTTTACCCTTGATTCGATTTTGAGATTTTGCTGACTTAATTATTTCCAAAATGTTCACCTATATTTTTTAAAAAACTTTTTCTATGTATTTCGCTAATACCAAATTTCTCTAATAGTTCATAGTGCAATTTTGTTCCGTATCCTTTATGTTTTTCAAATTGATATTCAGGAAATTTTTTTGATATATCTTTCATATATTTATCCCTTGCAACCTTAGCGAGTATTGAAGCACAAGCTATACTATAACTTTTTGCATCACCTTTAACAATTGTATTAAATTTACAACCAAGACTTAAACCTGAAATATAATCAACAAGGCAATAATCCGGCTTTATGTTAATTGTTTCATAACACTTTTTCATGCACTTGATAGTTGCTTGTAAAATGTTAATTTCATCAATTGTTTTTTCATCAACCGAACATATTGCATAAGCAATAGCATTGTCTATTATTCTGTCAAACAATTCTTCTCTTTTTAAAGCTGTCAGTTTTTTACTATCATCGATACCAGAGATAATTTTATCACTATCTAAAGGCATAATAACCATTGCAGTATAAACTGGACCAGCAAGTGGTCCTCTGCCAGCCTCATCTATTCCAGCGATGAAATTATATCCATCTGACATCAATTCTTTTTCAAACTCTAACATATTTTCCTTTTAATCTAAATAAATTTTCCCTAACTTACCTTTTCTAAAATCATCAATTATTGCTAAACACGTTCTATCATAATCAATAACTCCACCTTTCAATAAGAAGTGTTTAAATTCAGCTATTTTATCTAGCATTTCTATTGATGATATGTTTTCATCTTGAATATTATATTTCTCTTTTAAATTTATAAAGTATTTTTTCTTGCAGAAATTTAAAAAGTCTAATGCTAATTCATTTATATCCAAAACTTCGTTTTTAATTGAGCCAATAAAAGCCAAGTTTAAAGCTATTTTTTGATTTGTTATATTTGGATAAAGTGTTCCAGGTGTATCCAAAACTTCAAAACCATTTTTAAGTGCAAGCCACTGTTTTCCTTTTGTCACTCCTGCCTTATCCCCTGTTGTTGCTTTTTTAACACCGCATAAATTGTTTATTAAAGTACTTTTACCAGAATTAGGGACGCCTAAAACCATAGCTCTTAAATTGATTTTAAAGCCTTTTTGCTTATATTTTTCAATTTTCTCTTTGCATAGGTCGTTCATTATAGGTTCAATAATTTTTATTGCACCAGATTTTGTGCTATTCAACAAAACAACTTCAGTATTTTCATTTTTGCATCTTTTTATAAAACTTTGCAAGTCTTTTGTATCAACCATATCTGCTTTATTTAAAACATATAATATGGGTTTATTGCCAATTATATTAACAAACTCAGGATTAATGCACGACATAGGAGCACGAGCGTCTAAAACATATATAACCATATCCACTTTTTTAGACTCGTCTTCCATTTCCCTAAGCGCTTTTGTCATATGACCGGGAAACCAATTGATTTTTGCCATATTTTTTCCTTTTATTTAAATTAGTTTTATTACAATTCCAACAACGCCCGACATTTTTTGTTCTTCTTTTGAATAATACTTTTCCATATCACGAGGAATTGCCATTTCATTTTCTTCATATCCCAAATCTGTTTTGTTAAAGAAACTATAAAGTTCATCAAAGTTTGCAAAAACACACAGATTGATTATTTCAACTTTTATTTTTTCATTATTAGAAATGTTTGTAAACTCAATGCAGTCACCAATTTTCAATAATTTACGTTTTTCGTCATACAATCTCATTTCAACTTTTTTTTGACCTTTTTTTATACTATTAAAAGGTTCATTTTTTAATTTCATTTCATATAACATAATTTTATCCTATATTTTTTTGTACTCTTTTTCTAAATTCAAATTTGCCATTTTTGAAATATATGCGTCTATTTTATTCAATGGTAACATATCACTTTTGCCTACATTTGTTATATCATACATTTTAATTGTATCTGGAAATACAATTTTAAATTTTTCTTTTAAATGCTCATTAATGTATGAATAATTCTTATATAGCAACTCTTTAAAATTTATTATTGTAAATGAATTTAAATATCTTTTTTCAAAAAATTGTGTATTAAAATAATAATCTGACAGCAAATGTAAAAAATATCCTTTTTCATAACTGGAATTAACTACATTGTGTTGTTTAAAGTCCTTTAAAGAAACTTTATTTTTTAAAATTTCAACGACATTATTGGCATTTGTGATGATTGAATAATGTGATTTTGAAGGGTCAGCTGCTAAATCAACATCTATTGTCCCTTTTATAAATTCATCTTTATTTTCATTATTGTTTAATTTTAAATATTCATTAGTTATAGCTAAATGTAATCCTAAACTTGGCATATTTTTTCCTTTTATAAGTAGGTTAGTTTAATAAATCAGGTCTATTATTTTTTGTTATTTTCAATGATTTCTCTTTACGCCATTTTTCAATATTTGCGTGGTGTCCAGAAAGTAGCACTTCTGGAACTTCAAGCCCCATAAAATTTTTTGGTCTTGTGTATTGTGGATATTCTAAAAGGTTATTTGAAAAACTTTCCTCTTTTAATGATTCTTTTGTTATTGCACCATCTAACAGCCTTATAATTGTATCCGCTAAAACCATTGCAGGTAGTTCTCCACCAGTTAAAACATAGTCGCCAATTGAAATTTCTTCATCTACGCATAACTCAATTATTCTTTCATCAATACCTTCATAATGTCCACAGATTAAAATTAAGTGATTATAATTGCAGAGAGAATATGCTTTTTTTTGATTAAACACACTACCTCTAGGACTTAAATAGATAATATGTGATTCAGGCGTTTTTACGCTTTGAATAGCATCATATAATGGTTGAGGAGTCATAACCATTCCTGCTCCGCCACCATATGGAATATCATCAGTCTTTTTATGTGGGTCAAGAGAAAAATCCCTTATTTGTACAATGTTTATTGTAACTAGATTTTTATCAGTTGCTCTTTTAATAATGCTTTCCTTTAATGGAGCAAACATTTCAGGAAAAAGGGTTAAAATATCTAATCGCATATTTTTGCCTCGTCATATTTTTGTTTATTAATTACTATGGTGTTATTGCTTATATCAACTTTTTTGACAATTGATTTAATATAAGGGACCATATATTCCCGTTTATATTGTTCAATGATTAAAATGTCTGTGGCACCATAATTTTGTACATCAGTTAACTTTCCTATTTTTTCGCCCGCTTCAGATACAACATCAAGTCCAATCAAATCAGACACCATATATTCTTCTTTTGGAATTTCTATTTGATTTCTGAGAGCATATATTTTTGTATTTCTAAGCAAATCAGCCTTTTCACGGGAATTGATTGTATTAAATTTTAAATACAAATAACCTAGTCTAAAACTTTTATTCAATATTCTAGTAGGAATATCTTTATCATTTAAATAAACCTCAGTAATATTTTTTATTATCGAATAATTATCATTTTCAAGTTTACATTTTAATTCGCCTGACAGCCCTTGAGGTTTTAAAACCGTTGCAATTAAAATTTTATCCATATTTATCCTTTTATTTTAAATATTATGCACTAATTTATTTAATTTCTCTTTGAGAATAAAACAAATATTGCTGAGCATATCCTGATAAATTTCCAAAAGTATTTAGTAATTTTTCCCTAATAATTTTTCTATTATGCTCACTTTCAAAATTTTTGTTGTAGACCTTTTCAATCCAGGTGTCCACTGGAAACACATCTTGTTTTGAAAAACCAAACAACATTATGCAATCGGCAACTTTTTGCCCCACACCAAAGATTGATAATAAAAAACTATTTAAATCACTTGTTGATTTCTGCTTTAGTACATTATAATCGACATTTTTTAGTTGTTTAATAGCATTAAAGATGTATTTAGCCCTATAACCAAGTCCCAAAAGAGTAAAATCATCAATTGTGGCGTTTCCCAATTGTTTTATAGTTGGAAAAGAGTAATAACTACCCATATTTTGTCCATAAGATTTTCTTATTGCAAATAGAATTTTTTGTATACGTTTTATATTATTATTAGCAGATACTATAAAACTGATAATAGTTTCAAAAGGGTCTTGCTTTAAAATTCTTATGCCATAGCCAAAACCTATTACATCCGATAAAAACGGGAATTTTTGTTTTAGCTCATTTTTAATTTTGCTATAATCTGTGTTTAAATCAAAAAAATTAATAAAATAATCAATGAACTCCGTTTCAATTTCAACAAAACTCTCAAATTCTTTGCACATTGCAACTTTATCTTTAGAATAAACCACAAACTCATTTTCAGATATTTTTTTGTAAGAGAAAATTTGACCACATTCAAAAATATGTTTTAAATTGAAGTCTTTTTTGTTTCTTATAATTATTTTGTTATTTTTAACTTCGTATTCCATATATTTTTACCTTATTTTTTTGCGTAAAATATCATTTTTCTGTAATGGTAAATTTGTGAAAAGATACAATTTTTCTTGAACGTTTTTTGCATCTAAAACCTCCTCACCCAGTTCATTTTCCATCTTTTCTACTTTTATAACTTTATTAAAAGTATCGTTTGGTGAAAGTACTTCCAATTCATCGCCCAATTTAAAACGATTTCTTTGTTCTATCAAAACTTTCCCAGAATTAGCATCACCAATAACCAAAGCCATAAATTCATATGTTTGAACAGGATAAGAACTTTCTAAACACTCTTTGTCTTCAGCGCCAAAATAAAAACCTGTTGTGTACTTTCTATGACTGGTTTTAACTAATTCAGATTTTAATTCATCTAAAAGTGGTTTTGATAAGTTATCCAAATTATCAATTGCTCTTCTATAAGCATTAACAACATTAGCCACATAATATGGTGATTTCATTCTTCCTTCAATCTTAAAACTGCACACGCCCGCATCTCTTAATTCTTTTAAATGATCCAACATATTTAAATCTTTGCTATTTAAAATATAAGTGCCACGAGAGTCTTCTTGAATTGGATATTTATCATCTTTTCTGTTCACTTCACTAATACAATATTCCCATCTACAAGCTTGAACACATTCACCTCTGTTTGAATCACGACCAGTCAAATAATTTGATAATAAACATCTTCCAGAATATGAAATGCACATTGCTCCGTGGACAAAAGCCTCGAGTTCAATATTTTCTGGAATATTTTGTCTGATTTTTTTTATTTCTTCTAAAGAACACTCTCTAGCCAAAACGATACGTTTAGCACCAAGCCTAATTAGTGCTTTAATAGCATAACTATTTAAAACACTTGCCTGTGTTGAAACGTGAAGTGTTAAGTTTGGAGCTGTTTGCCTTAAGAATTCCATTAATCCTAAATCAGAAATTAAAACCGCATCTACTTTTATTTTTTGTAAAAATAAAAGATATTCCTTGAGTTCATCATCAAAATCGTTTTCATGTGCTAAAATGTTTAAAGTAACATAAACTTTTTTGTTGATGCTATGTGCATATATTGCTGCTTTTTCTAACTCATCACTATCAAAATTTCCAGCAAAAGCACGAAGTCCAAATTTTTTGCCTGACAAATATACTGCATCGGCTCCGTATGTAAATGCAGTAATCATTTTTTCAAAATTCCCAGCAGGGGCAAGTAATTCTAACATAAAAAATCTCCGTGATAAGTATATCACAGAGATTTTTATTTTGCAATCTAGAAAGCAATTTTAAGTATAGAGGTTAATTTTAAAGTAAAATACAAATTATTCCACCTTTTCCTTCATTAACAATTCTACCCAATGTTTTTCTCATTTTACGTTGAGCTTCAACTGGCATTTGGAAAACTTTAGAATGTATTCCATCGCTAACTAAACTTTGCAAACTCTTACCAAACATATTCGTTTGCCAAATTGCATTTGGATCTTTTTCACATTGTTCATTCAAATAAGATACAAGTTCTTCACTTTGACTTTGTGTGCCAACAAGTGGATTAACTTCTGTTTCAACATCAACAGCCATAATATGTAAACTTGGTGCATTTGCTTTTAATTTAACACCAAATCTACCGCCTTGTTTAACTATTTGTGGTTCATCCAACTCAATTTCATCTATTCTTGGTTCAACAATACCATAACCAGTTTGTTTTACTTGTTCTAAAGCACTTGCAATTTTGTCATATTCTTTTTTAGCATAGGCTAAATCACGCAAATAAGTAACGAGTTCATAATCATCTTTAATGCAATAACCGCAGGCATTAGAAAGAACTTTATAAAATAATCCTTGCTTTGGTTGAATATTAAAATAAACTGTTCCTTCACCCATTTTAATACTATCTACTGAAATAGGCTCAAAATCATTATTTTCACTAAATGCTATTGCAGTTCTATCAACTTGACCTACTTTTGTCAAATCTGTACTAAATTTTTTGATTTCATCAATTACACCTTTAATTATCTCATTGTCATAAGATAAAGCTTGTAACCAATCTGGCATTTTAGCTTTTATTGATTTAATAGGGAATTCAAGCAAAATTTTAGCAAAAATGTTCTCAATGTCATTTATTGATAATTCTTTTACGTTTAATGCAATTGCTGAACAATTATATTTTTCTGCTAATGTGTTGGCAAGTTTTATTGTTTCGGCACTTTCTGGATGAGTTGAATTAACAATTGTTACGAATGGTTTCCCATGATTTATAAGTTCACTCGCAACTCTTTCTTCTGCTTCTAAATAACTATTTCTTGAAATATCAGAAATTGATCCATCAGTTGTCAATAATATACCAATGGTTGAATGATCTTCAATAACTTTTTTAGTTCCTATTTCTGCGGCTTCTTCAAAAGGCATTTCTTTTGTGTCCCAAGGAGTTTTAACCAATCGTGGTTTATCATTTTCTTCATGGCCTAATGCACCATTAATCATATAACCTACACAATCAATTAATCTAACCTTCATTTCAACATTATTCAAATTAATGCTTACTGCTTCGTTAGGAACAAATTTGGGCTGAGTAGTCATAATAGTTTTACCTTCAGCACTTTGTGGCAATTCATCTACTGCTCTTTCTTTTGAAAATTTATTAACTATATTAGGAATAACCAAATTTTCCATAAATTTAGTAATAAACATACTCTTACCTGTACGAACAGGACCTACGACTCCAACATAGATATCTCCTCCTGTACGCTGAGATATTTCTTCGTAAATATCATAATTTTCCATACAACCTCCATATCAAGATTGCTATATACTATGATAAAATAGTGAAAGTTATTACAAAATTTTAATAAAAGTTTGTTATATCATTAAAAAACTTTTCCTTATAGTAAAAGTTATTATTAATTAGATAATAATTTATTTTATTAAACACATCTAATTCATCGATATTGTAAAATCAACAGAGTCATAATTTAGGTTTTTGGGGCACAATTGTTTTTTTATTAATTGTACCATTATTTTTACTAGGCATTGTTATGTTCTTTGTATTTTTGTTTGACAGATTGTTATTTAGTTCTTGGGTCATTTCTTTTTTTGAAACAGTTTTAATAATTTTATTTGTGTTTTCAATATTATCTTTCACATTATTATTTAAAACTTCATTTTTATATTTTATTAAATACTTTTTAGTTGAACCTTTATAGTTATCAATCCATACGTTCCAATAGTCTTCTTTTGAATTCTCTAATTTTTTTATTGATTCTATAACCAAATTCAGTTCCTTTTGATCGTTTTTATTTAATTTATTTGAAGAAAATAAATTTTTCCACAAATATTCTTTTACTGCATCTTTCTCATCATTTGGAGTTATATAATAATAATATACTTTATTATAAATTTCTACCAAATAACCGGGTAAATCTTTCTTTATATCGTCATCTTTATAAGACAATTGACCACACAATAATTTCTTTTCCAAGTTTATAATTGAAACTTGTTCTATTATGCTTAAACTCTGCATTAAAACTAATAGGCTAAGAGGCAAACAAACTAACACAATCATACCAAGTGGACTTCCGCAAAAAGAAGCGACTCTTCTAAATGCCACAGGTGTGTTAACATATCTACCAACTAGCAAATCACCTCTTACTAGCGAACCATCTGCTGTTCCATTGCTGGAGCCTTTTGATTTATAATATATATTGCCGTCATCGTCATAATAAATTCCAATTACTGTATGAAAAATAATAGGCATTTTATCTTCATATGCTTTTTGCAAATATTCAGCAGATTTATCGTATTTTTTTGCTATGCTTGAAATGTCAATAGGCTGTCCATCTTTTAAACCATAGTCAAAGTTATCTTCGTTTGAAAGCGGATAAGAAGAGTTGCGGTACCTAATAATTAAATGTATATCACTGTCGTAAGCATTTTTATCAGTTGATTTATAAAATGCAATTTTGTCACCTAATTTTATATCCTTTTCAGATGTTTTTTTAACAATTATTGTATCACCTTTTTGAAACCCATCATTTGTCATACTTCCAGAAAGCACTGTACACATTGAATAACCAAAAATTGATACTGTTTTATTTTGTTTTCGTTGAACAAGCATAAAAAAACTAGAAAACAGTGCTATTACCAACACTGGCCATAATAAAATATCACCAATTTTTCCAAGTAGACTATAGAATGAAATCTTTTTTTTGTATTTTGTCATTGACATACTTATATACTACAAAATATAAGCAAATAAAACAAATTATTTTAAGTTATTTTCAAAAAATTAATTTAAATATTTGTTTTAGGAAAAAATTTAAATGAGCAATGTATCAATGATATTTAACATAAAAAGAATAAGTTTGGATATTTAGTGCATAAAGTATATGTTACATTTTCATTTAAAGAGCCTTTATAAAAAGCCATTGCATCAACTATTTCCCCATCATTATTTACATACTTAATTTCATAAAAGCTATAACCTAAAATATTTAGTAATGGGTTTATGAAATACATATCATTTTTTATATACACTATAGCAATCATTATAAGCACCATAAAAAAGACAATAGCCATACTATACATCTCAATTTCAAAACTTATTGCAAATAAAACAAATAACGAAAAATATCCTAAAAAATGTTGATCAGTGGTATTATTTTTGTAAACAATTTTTACGCTCGATTTTTTATAATCTTTTACTTCTTTTAATAAATTAACTAAAATATAAATCCCCCAAAAAAGCATCAATAATAAAATTATCAATAAAAATGTATTTAAAAAATTAAATGTCCAATTTTGATTAATTATTTCAGTTAACTCTTTAACAATTAAAAGCAAAAATAAAGGTGCAAAAGAAGATAGAAATAAACCAATTTGTTTAAATATTTTCATAAATATATTTTAAATTAATATATTTTTTTTATACTTTGAATAAAAATTTTATTTTGTCGTTATGTTTTATATAAATTAAAATATTTTTTAATAATATTTTTAAAATATTGCTAGAAAAAGCCTTTTCTATTATATACTCAATTCTATAAACAAACGTTTTAATGTCTAGTCCCATTAATTCATTACAACTAAAAAATTGTGCTTCTAAAGGGAAAAATGTTATTATATTTGGATTAATTTCCTTTTCATATCCCTTTAAACTTAAATATCTATATTTCCCATTATACTTTATCTCAAATACTAATTTGGTTATTTCATCAGGCAACGGATCATCTTCAAATATGCTTTCAAGCCAAAATGCTAATTTTTCTACCATAAATTGCCTCTAAACAAAACTGTAAGGATTAGGCAAATTATACTTGCCATTAAAAAAGCAACTGAGAAATTAAAGTACAAAAATTTTATATATGCAAGTTTGGACACTGCGATAATTTGTTTTGCTAAATCATAGTCCATTTTATCTGGCTTATAGATTTTAGTAAAATCATATTCCTTTTTAATTGCATCAATATATCCAAAATCATCAAAATGCAAAATGTCCTTGTAAAAAATAAGATTAAAACTATTTTTTATTCGTCTTTGTTTAATTTTGACCTTTCTTGCAACCAATGCAATAAAACTATAAAATATAGCTATTAAAGCAAAAACTACACTGGCTATTGCTAATAAATTTTGAATTGTATTAACCGAAAAAAAAGTAGTTGCAAATGCTAAAACTGCACTCGCTAATGTTAATATTAATGTATGCTTAGCTTCTGCAAATTTTAGATTATCAAATACAACGCTATAAATATATTTTAATGTCTGTTTCATATATTTAGTTTTTGTTGTAATATTGATTTTATTAAAAATTTTTATAAACAAACAATATCATCGATGCTAAGCATTGGCGAATATTTTAATGCTAAGTTATTTATGTTATTTTCCGAAAGGACCTTAACCATTCCATTAGATAAAATAACATAAACTATATTATATTTATGGTGCGAAAATTTAGCCATAATTTTATATAAACTGACGCTACTACTTATAGCTAGTATTTTTACTGGACATCCTTTTTTATATAATTTTCTTTTGTTAACCCCTAACGTCAAATATTCATACTCCGAATATTTTTTTGGGTTGATGCAACCACTAAACAAAAAAATAGCAATAAATATATAACTATAATTAATATTACTAAAGAGAGATACTATAAAAAGTACAACTAAAAAGAAACTAAACACATAATTTAAAGCTAATGTAATTATAATAGCTTTGTTTCTATCAATAAATTTAGATAAAAAACAAACTAAAACTCTACCACCATCTAATGGGAAGCAAGGCAAAATGTTAAAAGTGGCAAGAATTAAATTACAAAAGCAAAAATAGTCTAAATAATAGTATGTTTCAGGAAACATCCACCAAATCGCAACACATACTATACAAAATAAATAGTTTATTACAGGCCCTGCTATGGATATAAAAAATTCATCATTTCCACTAAAAACATTATTTGAATAATTAAGACAAACCCCATAAGGCATTATGTAAAATTTACCTAATTTATACCCCAACTTTTTTGCTACAAAATAGTGAGCAAACTCATGAATTGCCACCACAATAAAATAAATAGCAAAATTTTTAAAACTATCAAAAAACAACAAACTTAAAGCCAAAACAATGAATAACCAGCTAAACCTAAACTTAATTCTTTTCTTACTCATTAAATCCTACTTACAAAGTTATATGAAAAATATATTGTCATAACAAAACTAGCAATTAACATTAATATATAAATACTATTTATCAAACTTGCTTTAAATCTTTTTTTATTATAGCAGTATTTATATTTGACGTTATTTATATTGATTGAATTTACACATTCTATTTTGACTTTAAAATATTTGTTTTGGTCTTGGCTCATATTCTAAAATATGACTAATTAAACTATTTTATTACATATTAAGTCCTAAGAATAATATATCAAAAGAATACTGTTTTTTATTTTATTGTTGCGGTTATTACAGTCATAACCAGATTAGCTCGTGGCTTGCACTGACAGTTTTGCTTTTTATTTCAGCGTAGCATAATCGTTTGGAGAAGTTCCGCCTTTGCTCGACTGCTACAAATTGAGATTGTAAAGAAATTATGTAAAGAGTAATATCTTAACAAAACCTTACATTTACAAAAAAACAAGACAAAATTTGATATCAAATTTTGTCTTGTTTTTAATCGCTTAGATAATATTGCTAAGCTCAAATTAATAGGACCTAGTCCCTTTTAGAAGCAATATTTTTCAGTTCTTTTTTTACAGCTGATTCTGTTTGATTTACTAAATCTTTTGCTTGGGGATTATGTTTATATAGCAATGCTCCAGCCATCAAACCAATAACCATACCGCATAGTAAGCCTTCTTTCATAAAAATACCCTCCTACTTATATGTTGTGTAGTAAGGGTAAAATTATTCAAAAAGAAAATTAAATATCAAACAAAGCGTCAAACGCGGCTTTAGCTGCACTGACATTTCTTCTTTCGTTGATTTCAGATGTAATTTGTGGTTTTTCCTTTTTTTCAACAGCCTTTGTTTCAGCTTTAACTGTATTTACAGCCTTTTTTTGTTCTTTTTCAAGATGTACATAATAGTTGTCAATTGCATTTTTAACAGCATTAATTGCAAAGTCTATTGAATATTCCTTATCGTTAGGGAAAGTACCTGTAACTTCATAAATTCTTTCATTATCAACAGATAAAGCCTCTTGAATGGTACAATCCAACAGACAACTACACATTGCACTGGCAGCAACTATTGTTCCTACACAGCCTATTGCTTTAAACTTTGCTTCGTTGATATGTCCGTCTTCTATTTTTAAATATATTTTGACAGTATCTCCGCAAGATGAGTCTATGTATTTGCCAACGCCATTTGCACCTTGCAAACCGCCAGCATTATTTGGATTTTTAAAAATTTCTAAAATTTTTTCACTATACATTATTTAGCCCTCCCTGTTTTTGTAATTGGACTAATAGAACGAAGTTTAGCAACAATTTCAACAAGTTTTTCTATTGTGTAATCTATATCTTCTTTTGATATATTTTTGCTAAATGAAAATCTAATTGAACCTTTTAAGTACTCGTCAGGAACTTTCATAGCACTAAGGACATGAGATTTTTCAGCAACGCCTGATGTACAAGCTGAACCAGTTGAAACAGCTATACCTTCTAAATCAAGCATTGTAAGAAGCGCCTCAGCATCAACCATTTCAAAACCAATGTTTACTATACCTTGAACTTTTTGATATTGGTGACCATTTACTCTAACATATGGTATTTTTTCTAAAATATGTTTTACAAAATAATCACGTATGGTTTTAATTTTTTGTTGATTTACAATAATGTCGCGTGTTGCAATTTCAACAGCTTTTGAAAAGCCTGCAATTGCAGGAACATTGCTTGTACCTGCTCTACGTTTTCTTTCTTGTGCTCCACCATCAAGCAAATCTGCACATTTGATGCCGTTTTTTATATATAAAGCACCACAACCCTTAGGTCCATAGATTTTGTGAGCAGATAAACTCATTAAATCAATTTCCATATCGTTTACATCAAGTTTGACCGCCCCCAAAGCTTGGACAGCATCTGTATGGAAAATTATGCCGTGTTCGTGAGCAGTTTTTGCAATCGCTTTAATATTTTGAATTGTTCCTACTTCATTGTTTACAGCCATTATAGATATTAAAATAGTATCTTTTCTAATGTAATGTAAAATATCTGCTAAACTAACAAGCCCATGTTCGTCTACGTTTAGATATGTTACTTCAAATCCTTCATTTTCTAAAGTTTTACAACTTTCCAAAACAGAGTCGTGTTCAATTTTGCTGGTTATGATGTGTTTTCCTTTATAAGCATTTGCTCTTGCAACACCTTTAATAGCCCAGTTGTTTGATTCTGAACCGCCTGAAGTGAAATATATTTCATTAGATTTTGCAGATATAGCTTTTGCAATGTTATCACGAGCGTGGTCTACGATAGCAGCAGCATCTCTACCAAAAGAATGTAAACTATTTGCATTTCCATATACAGTGTTAAAAGCAGGCAACATTTCATTTAATACTTCATTAGAACAAAAGGTAGTCGCTGCATTGTCCAAATATACTCTTTTCATATTTTTAAGTCCTTTATTATATTTTTTATATTTTGTTTGAATTTATTATTAAATAATGAATACAAACAAAATTTTTGCTAAACAACATTGTATTTAGCAATCTATTTGTTTATATCAATATAGCACATTGCTTGAAAAATTGCAATAGGTAATTAAATAATAACACCCACTTTAAATGAAATAAAATAACATCTAAACCAAAGCAAAAGTTTCGCATCTCACAAAAATGTAAAAATCCATTTTTTAAAATGTTATTTTGTAAAACTTTTGAAAAATGCTGCTCTTTTGCAAAAAAAGAGTTCGGCAACTGCCGAACTCAAAAGTGGTAAAATTAAATTTTTAATAAAATCAAATTATACAACAACTATGTATATTATTTTTAGAATCTTTCTTCGCCATAGTCAGGAGAATAACTATCATATTCTTTTTCACTTAAATATTTTTGATATTTTTTGATTTTATCACTAGACTTTAAATAAATGCCAAGATTATCAATATATTCTAAATTATCCATTTCCATAATTTTTTCGATTGTTTCAAGCAAAAACCATTTTTGTCGTGCTTTTTTACAATCTGAATTATATCTTATTTTTCCTTGATCAATGTTTTTAACTAAAATTTTTACAAAATTTTTAAAAGCAGTGTTTTCAATTTCTTGTATTTGTTTGTAAGAAACACCGTTAGGAAATGCTTTAGTCAAAAAAACATTAGTTTGTGAAAATATTTTTTCAATATCACCATATGAATAATTTACCATTTAGTCACCTCTATTTAAACTATCTATGTTCACGTAGTTTTCTTAAGTAAGGTGGAATTCCATCGTCTTCCACTTGAAGTCTTGATGTAGTAACACCATCATTTCTAACAAAGTCTGTTTTAGGCTCAAAGTTTTGTGATTGATTGTTTTGTTCGCTTTGATAGTTATAATTATTAACTGAATTATTATTTAAATTTGATCTGCCAATAGGAAAACCTTCATATCTCTTATTAGAGAAATTATTTACAGCATCAACAGTTTGTTTAACTTTATTTAAATTTTTATCGTCCAAAACGTTTGAATCTGATTGGAAACCTGTTGCAATGATAGTAATTTCAACTTCATCATTCATTGATTCATCAATGCCAGAACCAAAGATAATATTGCAAGAAGGGTCAACAACTTCTTTAACTAAATCAGCTGCTTCATAAACTTCATCCAAAGGTAAATCTAAGCCACCTTTTACATTGATAATAACACCTGTTGCTCCTTCAATTGTGGTTTCCAATAATGGACTTGATACGGCTTGACGAACAGCTTCAATAGTTTTATTTTCACCTTTTGAATGTCCAATACCCATATGTGCAAGACCACGATTTTTCATTACTGAACGAACATCTGCAAAATCAAGATTAATAAGACTTGGAGTTACAATTAAATCAGAAATACCTTGAATACCTTGACGTAAAACATCATCAGCATACATAAAGGCTTCAATAATTGGTGTTCCCTTTGGTACTAATTGCAATAATTTATCGTTTGGAATAATAACAAGAGTATCAACATATTTGCGTAAATTTTCAAGACCTTTTTCGCTATTTTCTAAACGAGTTCTGCCTTCAAATCCAAATGGTTTAGTTACAACAGCAATTGTTAAAATTCCCATTTCTTTTGCTATTTGAGCAACAACAGGTGCAGCTCCTGTACCTGTTCCGCCACCCATACCAGCAGTAATGAACACTAAGTCACAATCTTTTAACATTTCAGAAATGCTTGCTTTAGATTCTTCTGCCGCTTTTTGTCCAACTTCTGGATCAGCACCAGCACCAAGACCTCTAGTAAGTTTTTCACCAATTTGAAGTCTATGTTCTGCTTTAGAAAGTAACAATGCTTGTTTATCAGTATTTATAGCAACGAATTGTGCACTGGTAATGTTTGCATCAATCATTCTATTAACGGCATTATTTCCGCCACCGCCAACGCCTATAACCTTAATATTTGCAACAGCTCCTACATTTAAATTGTTATACATATTTATTTTTCTCCTTTATCTTTTTGTTATTCTTTTAAAAAATTCTAAAAATTTATTTGTTTTTCGCTTATTTTCTTGATTAATTGCTGAATTCAAAAGTCCTAACAGCACAGAATAATTTGGTTTTGACATTTGAAGGTTTGGTGGTGAAAGAATTTCTACGTTTACACCAAAATATTTAGACAAATAATCTTTCGCACCTTTTATAAAACAAATTCCTCCTCCTGTCAAGTAAAAAGGCATTTTGTATAAATCTTTTTTTTCTGATGCACTTAAGCACTTATTTATAAGTGAACAAATCATTTCAAGTCTAGCACTAACAACTTCGTTGGCTTCAGTCATTGGAATAAGTGAAGTTTGATTTTGTTTTTTTAACTCATATCCGTCAGATAGTTGTGGAACAACAGATAAAATTATTTGTTTTTTTAGGTCTTCCGCTTCCTTGTAAGTTATCTTTAAGCATTCACTTAAATCACTTGTTATTTGCCCACCACCAACTGAAAAACTATTTAATGATAAAAGTCCATTTCCTTTGATTATTGACACTGAAGTGCTCACAAAGCCACAATCTACAATTATTGATGGTATTTGTCTATCATCATCAGATAATAAATACAAATTTTCTGATAATGTTGAAGAAATATATTCAACAGAACTAACACCAAAATGTCTTAATGCAATATTGATTTTAGATATAAAATCCTTTTCAGCATAAATATAACTTATTTCACCGCTAATTCTAGATGTTTTTTCTCCAATAGGGTTTACAACCCTTCTGCCATCATCTAAAATAAAATATATTGGAGAACAACTAATTAAAACATATTTTTCGTTATTTTTTAATTCGTTTGCTTGTTGATAAATTTCTAAAATGTCATTATCATCAATTTTTAGCTTATCACTAAAATTTTGCATAAATTGTTTAGTTATACAAGTACAAAAGTCCGCTGGAACTCCAACAAATAATTTTTTTATTTTTATACCCGAGTTAATTTCAGCTTTAGAAAGAACATTTGCAAAATCCTCATTTAATTTTTCAGGCTCTACAAACTCCCCATTATAATAACCTGCATATTCACATATTGAAGATGCTATTATTTTTAATGAGTTATTAATTCCTCTATTTCCAATTAGCACTGCAATTTTGCTAGTACCAATATCAATAACTGATACAGGATTCAAATAACAACACCTCCTTTTGTATTTTGCATCTAATTTACGCATAATTATAAGTTATATGTTATAATTATAAACAATCAATCTGTTTATGTCAATAATAAAATCAATTTTTTAAATAATTTTACAAGAGATATTGTAAATAACTTTTTTATGAAATTACTTGTATATTGTTGTAGAAAATGATATAATTTTGTATCTTTTGAATAAAAACGCTTGAATAAGTTAACTTTTAAACTATTTATAGAGGTGAATTTATGCGAGATATTTCAGAATATAAACTTTTAGGATATTATTTATTAAAAATTTATGAAAAGACCGGCACAGATAATTTAAAATATGAGCAGGTCAAGTCTTTAACTGAAAAGCTATTCAAAGAATGTGTTTTTAAAAATTATATACTTTTACCAATTGATAGCAAAAAGGAACTTATCCAAAAGATGATAAGTAAAGGTGTTTTTAAAACAACTATCGTCAATGGCAAACAAACTTTTAGCCAAATATACAACTATGAAGTTTCAAAGTATATTTATGGAGTTTATAGCAATGATGGAAGTTTTACATTTAAATTGCCAAAAGAAATTAAAGCTAAAGATACATTACTTGTTCAAAGCATAAAAAAAATATACGAAGCAAATGTTGGTCTTGATTTACAATCTGCAATAAACGCAGAATTAAACATATATTACAAATCCAATCTACAAAAAAATAGAAGTTATGCTTAAACTTTTGAAACAAATTTATTTTTGGCAAAAAGTTATAACACTCCTACAACAATCCCCCACCCATATAAAAATGCAAGCTTGAATTTTAAACCCAAGCCTGCATTTTTTGTGGACTAAAATTAAAGTAACGTAATTTTGCAGTTCCTTATTTTTGCATATCTTTTAAATTAAATTGCCTAAACAAAAAAAACAATATTATTAAACTATAAAACTGCGCAAACATATTTTTTATTTTGTAAAATGTTCTTTTTTAATTTTATTTTTCATTAATCAGTCTATATTTATTTTTATTTAAATATCTATTAATTAAATTTTGTGCTTTATGTGGCATTAATCTTACTAGTCTATCACTCAAATATGCGTCAAAGCCAATAACTACTCTCTTTTTCTTACGATTAATATTCTTAATTATTTTTTTGCTTGTTTTTTCAACAGACATAGCTTTCTTATTAAGCTTGCTTTGTACTAAATCATCTTGACTTTTCCAAAAATTTGATTTAATTAATCCCAAGATAAATAAACCAACATAAAAATCTTTTAACTCTTGTTGAAGAACTTCTGTATAGCATTTTAAAGCAGACTTACTAGCTGCATAAATGCTTGTGCCTTTTATACCCATTGTTGCACTACTACAACATAAATTAATTATCGCAGGTGTACGCGATTGTTTTAAATTTTTAAATAATGCCTTAACTGCAAATATGCAAGAATATAAATTTGTTGACATAACATTAGTTGTGTCTTTATGTGAATAGTTATAAAAGTAATTAAATTTTGGTGATTGACCAATTCCATTAATCAATACATCAACTTGTATTTTATTCTCATCTAAGCTTTCTGCAAATTTTACCCAATTACTTTCATTTTTCGCATCAAAAGCAAAGTATAAAAATTCGCCACCTTGTCCATCAAGGTTATTTTTTAAATTAACTAAAGAGGTTTCGTCAATGTCAACTCCTATTACTTTACAGTTATATTGATGAATCAAATCATAAGATAAATACTTTCCCACACCATTCCCTGCGCCTGAAATTACAACTGTTTTCCCCCTTAACCATTCTTTATTCATAAATTATATTTCTCCTTTTTGATATCTATTTTTCAATTACTAAATTAAAAGCAAAATTTTAATGACTTTCAAAATAATACTTATAACATTATTGTTTCTATAAAATTATATATTATACTAACTACATACTTGCGTTTTTTATAAATATTTGATATAATAACTTTATGGAACAAAAAAAGAAAGAGGAATCTTCAGTAATATACGATCCTATGATTTGTAAACTAATATTACTTTTTACCTTAGACAAAATGGAATTTCCTCTAACAGAAAAAACAATTATAGATATATGTTATCATCGCAACAACTGGGTTTCATATATGGATTGTAAAGATTATTTATATAAATTAGTTGATGCAAATTTGATTTACAAAGCCGTTGGACGTGACGGAGAAGAACGTTTTAATATTACATATGATGGTAGAAATTGCTTAAGCCATTTTTATATGAAAATTCCAAATCCATTAAGAGAACAAATTACTGAATATACCAAAGCAAATAGGATGCATTTTAAACGTTCACAAGAATATGTTTCCACATATTTTAAATCAGAAGATGGTTCATATATAGTAGTGCTTAAAATACGCTCAGACACTTTTCAAGATGAACCACTTTTTGAAGTTAAAATCAAAGCACCATCAAGACAAAGTGCAATTGAAGCGTGTAAAAAATGGCAAGAACAAGCACATTCTGCTTATGAAAGCATATATGAATTGCTAATTGAAGAAAATTAATCTTAATTTAAGGAGTTATAATGGCAAATATTGTTTTGGATATAAGAAATCTAACAAAAAAATTTGGTGAAAGAGTTGCTGTTAATAATGTATCATTTGTTGTACGTGAAGGTGAAATATTTGGTTTTTTAGGAGCAAATGGCGCCGGAAAAAGTACAACAATTAAAATGATTACAGGACTTACAACTATAACAAGTGGAGATATTTTCATTGATGGCAATTCAGTGAAATATAAATTTGAAAAAGCAATGGAAAAAGTCGGCACTATCGTTGAAATACCTGAGTTTTATAATTATTTAACTGGATATCAAAATTTGAAATATCTTGCTAAATTATCAAACATAACAGATAAAAACCAAATTGATAAAGTTGTTTCAATAGTTGGATTATCCAACAGAATCCACGAAAAAGTTGGTAAATATTCTTTAGGTATGAAACAACGTTTAGGTGTTGCACAGGCATTGCTAAACAATCCTAAGTTGCTTATTTTGGACGAACCAACAAATGGTTTAGATGCAAATGGTATTAGGGAGTTTAGATTGCTACTTAAAGACCTTGCTCATAAAGAAAGAATTGCCATATTAATTTCAAGCCATATTTTAGGTGAAATGCAAAACCTTTGTGACACAATAGGCATTATTGACAATGGTGTTTTATTAGAAACAAATTCTATGAATTCTATAAAACAAAACATAACAGAAAATGGCTCACAATTTATTAAATGCAATGCACCAAACTATGCAGGAAAAATTATTGAGCAAGATTATAAAATTCCAGTAAAAATATGCAATAACAAAGTTTTATTTACAACTGATGAAAACACTATTGCAAGAATTATTATAGATTTAACTAAGAAAAACATTGCTGTTTTTGGTGCTGGCGAAGTTGATGCCTCACTTGAAGATATTTTCCTTACCGTTGTTAACGAGGGTAAATCAGGAACAGGAATTAATTAGGAGATTTTATGAAAAAAATTTTTAGAATGGCAAATGCGGAATTATCAAAAATATTTATGCGTCCATCAATGTTTGTTTTAACTGGTATTTTAGTGCTAGCATTGGTATTTTCATTCTTTTTCTTTTCACCTGAAAATGTAAATACCAAATATACGTATTCATTAACAAACACCACAAGTATTTTTACAACATTCGAGCCAGAATACAAGGATTTGGAATATCAACTAATTTCTGAAAAAAAGGATATTGATACTTACCTTGCCGATACTGGTAATGTTTATGAAAACTTTTCTAGTAAATTTCATTCTTTAAAACTATATTTTGATGGTGAATTTACAACAACTGTTTTTAGTATTGCAGAAAATGATTCTTACCTCTCTCCTAGCGATTACAATAAATGCAAAAATGCTTTTGAAACATTAAGTGCTTCAACAGAAAATATTATTGATTATATGGTAAACAACATAAAGGATAAAAAAATTAACTTTATTATAACCGAATCATTCTATAATGAAGTTTATCATACTCTCGTTCATTTTTATGACAATCTTCCAAGCAATAGCGATTTAGAAGGCTTTTCTGCTTCAATGGTCATTGATAGGTATAACACATTAAAAAATAACTATGATTTAACTAGTTTAGATTATCAAATTTGTCATTTAGAAAAAATTAATATTGATGACAATGATTTGAGTGATTTGATTAAAAATTATTACTCAAACAACATTCAAGAATCTAATTCAGGATTAGGTGTTGCGTATAATCATACAAACAAATTGAAAGAATTATATGATAATGTTATAAACTATTATAACGAAAATGTTGACACAACTAAAGAAGAAATTGTTGCAGAATTAAATGAGCGCGTTGCTAAATACTATGATTATATACAAATTTGTAAAACTTTACTTTCAAACAATTTTGAATTATTAAGAATTGGTAACAAAACAGATGATCAAATATCCACATATATCGGATTTTCTAATACAACTATATATAATTTAAAAAAAGAAATCACAACGTCCAAATATTTTTATGAAAATAACACTTTTGGATATGAATACTTGACTGCTTTTAATTTTAATAAGAATAGCGGAACAGAAACAAATGCTTATGATTTTTGCTTTTACTCAATGCAAATTTTGTCCTTATTTATCATTGTTTTTGTTATCTTTTTTGCCACAAGTGCCCTTTGCGGTGAACAAAGTTCAGGAACACTTAAAATGACAGCAACTAGACCATTCACTAGAAATAAAATATTTTCAGGGAAGTTTTTGGCTTGTTTTAATGTTGCATTAATACTTTTGTCGGTTTCACTTGTTTCTTCACTTGCAATAGGTTTTGCTTTTTATGGTTTTACATTCCAAAAAGTTCTAATTGTAATGAATGCTGACACACTTTTTATAACTAATCCTATCATCGTTTTATTAATCTATTTTGCAAGTATTTTGGTTGATGTAATATTTTATATTGCTCTTGCTATATTCGTTTCTATGATATTTAAAAACACTACTATTTCTACCGGTATTTCAAATGCCATTTATTTAACTTCAACAGTTTTACTTGGCACCATTTCAAATAGTTGGATAAGATTTATACCTTCACTTAATTTGCAACTTTATAAATTCTTTACAAATTCAAATTCAGGTATGCTAAGCTTTTCTGTTGTTCCAAACACATCTCTATTAACTTGTGGTATTTTTGCAATTGTATTTACTATTGTTTTGGATATTTTTGCAAGGCTATTGTTTACACATAGGAGCTTAGATAAATAGTACAAAAAATAATAAAAAACGTCATAAATTCACTTCGGAGTGAATCTCCTAAAGTTATCTAACTTTTAAAGTTTACCCCACTTTAAATTTATGGCGTTTTTTACAATTATTTATTTTGCTTTAATAAATACTCGGCTAGTTGACTTCTATGATTATATGCATATGCTACGCAAGACTGGTGCTCAGGGTCAACTCGTTTTGTTCCGTGAGTTTTACTCATTAAAAAGTGAATGCAAGTATGTCCGCCCTCACCTGTTTCTAAAATATCAAACCCATGTGGCATACCATTTGTTGAACCAGCATAAAATTTTCCATTTATTTCTACCCAAACTGGTCTTCTTGCCCAACTCCATGTACCCCCGTAAATTGACTTAAAGATCGCTGTGTTCTTTTCGTCAATAGCTTGTACATCGGCGTGGTTATATCCACCCATTCGTTTTACATAATATTCTTTCATTGAATATATATCTATAACTCTAACTGTAACATATTTAGTAAAATAAGTATTCATATAATCAAACCAATTTAAGTTGAGTACTGGAACATCGCTTTTGTTTAAAGTTACTGTTGATTCATCTTCCCTTTTATCGTTTAGGATTTTCTGTTCATTATTAGAAAGTAAAATACTATTTGCAGTTGGAAAAGGTACCGCTAGCGATACCATCAAACTACAAATTATACTAAGAAAAAATATTGCAAAGCCGTTTATTTTCATAAATATATGCTATGCAATATTATTTTTTTTAACAATTTTAAGAAAATAATTCTTTTTTTCGTTGAATCATTTCATCTATTCTACTTATATAGTCACTAGCAAATTTTACATTTGCTTGTCTTTCTATTCGATTATCGTAAAAATAAATTCGCTTTGATATGGCATTTGCACCACAAGCAAGTATAGATGCAGTTTCTTCCATACTATCTATATTAAATTGGCACACTTTATCTCTATAAAAACCAACATTTTCCAAACCTGCATTTTGATTTTTTAGTTTGTACATATAATATGGTTTATAGCCATTTTCAAATAGTTCTGTCTGCCCATATTCCACCATAGCTTGTGTGATTTCATTTTCATTTTGTGCAGAATCTAAAACCAATTGACTTCCCTTTTTTAAAGCTAATGTATGAATTGTTATATTATCTGGGAATAATTCTAAAACTGTTTTAATAGATTTTTTAAAACCTCTTAAAGTTTCACCCGGCAAACCTGCAATTAAATCCATATTAACTGAAAAATCATAATCCAAAGCCAATTTGTACGCCTCAATCACATCTGCGGAAGAATGCTGTCTACCGATTCTTTTTAAGGTGGAATCAACAAAAGTTTGTGGATTTATAGATATTCTTGTTACACCATATTTTTTTAAAACGTCTAATTTTTCTTTTGTGATTGTATCTGGTCTGCCACATTCAACAGTAAACTCATTAACTCCAAATGTCAATTCTTGCAATAACATTTCTAACTGCTCTGCCGATAAAACTGTTGGAGTACCGCCTCCAATGTATATGGTTTTTACAATATATGATTTATTTATAATTATTTGCTTTGTCGCCCTTATCTCTTTTAGTAGTGCATTTAAATAATCGGGTATGATTTTTTCAACTGCTTTAAATTCGGAAGAAATAAAAGAACAATACGAACATTTACTTGGACAAAATGGAATGTTGACATAAAGGTCTACTAAGTTGTCATTTTTAATTATACAAGTTTGATTTTTAATAATTTTATCAACTAATTTGGCTTTTTGTGGTGATACAAAAAATTTATCAATTAAAGCTTCTTTTATAAAATATTTATCAACGCCACTTTCCAATAACTCGTAACCAATTTTGGTCGGTCTAATACCAGTCAAGCATCCCCAAGGCAAAGATTTATTAAATTTTTTTGAAAGTAAAATATACAATTCGCGTTTTACTGCCTGTTTTACATATCTTTTTTGCTCTAACTCGTTTTTGTACTCTTCAATTTTAACTGTTTTTGATGAACTTACAACATCATCTTCAAACTCAATCTTAAAGTCAATAAATAATTCTTGTTGGTTTAAATGCATTGAAAAATAAATGTAAGGTTTTTGTTCATCAATAACTGTACCTTGCATAAACAAATGCACTAATTCATATATTTCCTGTTCTAAAAATGATTCTTCTGTTATTATTTTCATCTTATATTTACTTCCAATATATCTTCAATGTTTTTTAAAGCTTTATCTAATTTAGTTAAATTGTCCTCAAAACTGGTTTTAACTTTTATATTACAATACATTTTATCTGAAACATTTTTAGTGTCAAATCCAACTATGTTATATTGCAAATTTGATAACACAAATGTAACTTTAGCAATAAAGCCATCTTTTTGTTTTGCTACAATATTTATATTAACAATCTTATATGACACAGATTTATCTGCCCATTCAGCAGAAATTAAACGTTCTGGCTCAAGATATTGAATATTTTGACAATCACATTTATGGATTGTTACACCTCTTCCACGTGATATATAGCCAATTATGTTTTCACCCAATATAGGGTTACAACAACCAGCAAAACGTACCATTATGCCACTATCACCATCAACCAAAACACCATCTTTGTTTTTCTTTACAATTAATGAAGTTAAAATTTTTGGTGGTTTATTTTCGTTTTCTCTTTTTTCATATTCTTGTATGAGTTTATTAACTACTTGATTAGACGATAAACTGCCATAACCAATAGCGGCATATAGTTCTTCTTCATTATTAAAAGCATACTTGAACATTACTGAGTTTAAGTTTTGATTATCCAAAATTTTTGCTGGAACAAGACCTTTGCTTTTTATTGCCAATTCTAGAATTTGTTTTCCGTTTTTAATATTTTCTTCTTTAAGTTCTTTTTTAAAAAAAGCGTTTATTTTATCACGTGCTTGTGATGTTTTAACAATATTAAGCCAATCTCTAGATGGACCCTTACCTGTTTGAGATGTTATAATTTCAACAATATCATTGTTATTCATTTTGGTACTTAAAGGGACCATTTTGTTGTTTATTTTCCCGCCTACACAAGTATTTCCAATTTCAGAATGAATGGCATAGGCAAAATCAATCAAACAAGAACCTTCTGGAAATTCCAAAACTTTTCCTTTTGGTGTTTGAACAAATATTCTACCAGAATATAAATTAGTTTTTAATGTTTCTATAAATTCTTCTGAATTTAAGGAAGAAGAATTATCCATAATTTCTCGTAGCCAAGCAAGTTTTTTATCTAGTTCGGTTGTTTTTCTTTTTTCTTTGTATATCCAATGTGCAACATCTACACCAAATTCAGAATTTCTATGCATTTCATAAGTTCTGATTTGTATTTCCATTGGTCTATCATTTTCAGTAATTATTGTTGTGTGCAAAGATTGATAACCATTTGGTTTTGGGTTTGCTATATAATCTTTAAACCTACCCTCCATTGGTTTATAAATCCCGTGAATTTTGCCTAAAACTGCATAGCATTCCTCAACAGTATCAACAATAACCCTCATTGCAATTAGGTCATAAATTTTAGCAAGTGGAATCGCTTTTGATTGTATTTTTTTATAAATACTGCTGAAATGTTTTTGCCTTGCCATTATGGTAGAATGAGTCAAACCTAAATCGTTTAAAATTTGTTGTAATTTGTTTTTAGTTATCTCAATTTGTTTTTCATTTTCACTCTTTTTTAAAAGTACGTTTTGCTCTAATTCATTATAAATTTTAGGTTCAAGATATTTTAGGCATAAATCTTCCAATTCGCTTTTCATCTTATTTAAGCCAAGACGTTCCGCTAATGGTGCATAGATGTTTCTTGTTGTAATCAACAAATCTTTTTGTTTTGCACTTAAAGGTATTTTACAATTATTTGCATCATAATAAACAAGACATAATTTAATTATAATAACTCTTATATCTTTACACATTGCAATAAACTGTTTACGTAGCATTTCTGCTTCTTCTTGTTTGCTTATATATAAATTATCATTATAAATTACTTTTAAATTTTGTGATAAATTAATAATATCCTTATCATAATTATTATCAAATAAATTGTATTCAACAATTAAATATGCACAAATCGAATTAAAATCCAATTTATTAGCAATTAAATTATTTATAATAAATTTATCTTTTCCTGTAATATTAATTTTTTCAATAATATTATTAAATATTTCAATATTATTTTCAGTCAAATTAAATGTATTTTTAATTAATTCTTTTATGTTTTCCATTTTAATTTCCCAATGTTTTTTTAATCAAATTTAACGAATTATATATGCTTGATTTATTTAAATCTGTTTTTATATTTTTATTTATTGAGTAAACAAATGCTGATGTATTGTTATTTTCTACAATTATATTTAATTGTTTAAAAACATAATAAGGAACAATAAAATTATTGAAATTTATGTTCATTTTTCTATCTTTTATAATCGCCGAGTAAACACTTAAAATGCTTACATATTCTTTATTTTGATGTACTAATAATTGCTGATAGACATTGGCAAAATGTTTCCTGTCTAAAAATAGATTATCAAGAATATTTCTTGAATATTTAGTGTCAACTGGCATATATATTTTCGCATTAGATATTTTATTTATAAAAGCAATGTAGGATAAATCCAAAACTTGGTCTAAAAATACAATTTTCGAATATCGTTTTGCAAAAGAAATATCTTTTGGCGCAAGCAATACTGAATTAAAACCAGTTGGATCTGCATCAACAATGTTAACAGAATAAATATTTGTTAAATCATATTTTTCTATAAATGTATTGTAAGCTTTAACAGTGTTTGCAATAAATAATGTTCCAAAAACGCTTTTTGAACAGTCTAAAACAAAATCCAATAAATCGTTTTCATTGTAATATTCAAAATTAGCTTTTATATCTGAAATTGTTTGCAATTGATGAACAGCATAGCATTCCAGATATTTCGTTGCACTTGGTTTTAAGCGATAATTAAAATCAAAATCCTTAACAATACCTTTAAAATATTTTCCTTTAATATTTTGGAACTCAAAAATAAATTTAAAAGCAGAACCAAAATTTAATTTGCTAGACTCTTTTATATAATTAAAGAAAATTAGACTTAAGTTTTTCCCAATTATTATGTTTGCATGACCGCTAGATTTTGTTAAAGGCTGAATGTTTATTTTTTCAGTTTCAATCATAAATTTAGGTTTTGGATTTTCAGCGCCACAAGGTTCTAATACTTTTAAATCTTCTAATAGTTTAGGAGTTATATCACCTAAACTAATATCATTATCATAATACTCAATAGGTTCAAACGCTTTTGGGCTGATATGTTCTAAAATATACGCATTTACTCTTTTAACAAACTCATCAAAATTACTTAATTTTAAAGTCAAGCCAGCCGCCATTGTGTGCCCACCAAACACTTCTAAAATGTCAGAAACATTTGTTAAAATATTGTGAATGTTTATATCATCAATACTTCTAGCCGACCCATGCAATAATTCGCCCTCTTTTGTGAACAAAAAGACTGGTCTGTTGTACTCTTCTAAAATTTTTGAGCATTCAATACCTAAAATACCATGGTCCCAATCCTCGTTCCAAAGAATAATAGCTGGCATATTGGTTATGTCTTTTTCATTTAAAATTCTTTTACAATCTTCATAAACAATGTTGCCTAAAAACTGACGTTTTGAATTATGCTCTAAAATTTTTGCAATTTGCATTTTTATTTTAGCGGGGTTAGTTTCAAAATACAAAATTAATGAGTCTTCAGCGTCCCCCATTCTACCACTTGCATTTAACTTTGGTGCTATTTTAAAGGCTATATCGCTCGCATCGGGCTTTGTATAAGATACTTTATTTTCAGTAAACATTTGTTTTAAGCCTGCAGGCATAAGTCCCATATTAGCAAAACCAAGACGCACAAGTGTACGATTTTCACTCGTTAAAGGAACAATGTCCGCAATTGTTGCAATAGCAACAATAGGTAAAAATTCCACACATTTTTCTTTGCCTAAAAGTGCTTCAGCTAATTTGTATGCAACCCCTGTTCCGCACAAACCTCTATAAGAATACTCTTGGTCAGTAAACTTAGTGTTAACAATGATTGTGTTAGGAAGTTCTTCTCCAATTTCATGATGGTCTGTAATAATAATGTCAATACCTATAGATTTGGCATAGTCGACTTCCTTTACAGCAGTTATTCCACAATCGACAGTGATTATTAATTCAGGATTATATTTTTCCTTTATTTTATCTATCACATTAATTGACAGTCCATAACCATCAATGTATCTGTTAGGTAAAAAATATTTTGCATCAACATTCAACTTTTTTAATGCTTTTATCATAATTGATGTTGCACTAATTCCATCTACATCATAGTCACCAAATATTAAAATTTTTTTGTTAGACTCAATAGCTTTTTTAATTTTAACTACCGCTTCTTTCATTCCTTTCATTGTAAATGGCGATTGCAATTCTAATTTTTCTGGCCATAAAAAATCTGAGAATTTTTGTTCAGTATCAAATCCCCTACTCATTACTATTTTTGTAACTTGTGGGCAAAGCCCAAATTTTTTAGAAAATTCTAGGACATCGCTATCAGCGATTCCTCTATCATAAAATTTTATATATTTCATAACACACTATTGTATATATTTATCACTATACATATCAGCATATAAAAAGCAAAACTCTAGTTTACAAAATCTTATAATCGTTAAAAAACAATATATACAATTATCCTTATGAAATAATTATATTACAAATCAGTTATTATAAGCAAACATTTTTGATTAAAAAATAGAACTTGCCTACTTAAAGTCAAATATGACTTAAAATATGCAAGTTCTTATTTAAGTTTTTTAAGTTAGTTTGAAACTAAATTATCTAAATCAGTTTCTTTCATAATTTGCTCTTCGGTAAGTTTATTTTCTTTTGCTTTTTCTTTAACTGGTTTATTTCTTTTTACTTTTCTGATAAAGGTTTTTGCAAAAAGCCCTGGAAGAAGCATTAAATTTGTGTACAAGGCACAAGCAATACAAGTAAACAAAGCAAGTGCAACAAACATAACAGAATTACATATGTTAAATAATCCAAAGATTAAAGCACATCCTGCGGCAATAGAAGAAACAAACACTTGAGCGTTTATTGTTTGTTTAACTGCATCATTTGCCAAAACTTTATTATCAAGGCGATCATACTTGTCAGTTGTTTTCAAAATAGCCTTTGCTTTTCTCAAATATATAAATGCAAATAACACTGAAATTACAGACACAAAAGGTAAAACAATAATAGACGCATAGGTAATTTGAACTCTTGCAATTAAAATAACTGAAATAGCAAACAAATTATTAAATATTGCAGAAACAATCGATAAAATGCTAGCATTCAATCCCATTCTAAAGAAGATATAAATACACATTAAAATAACTGCAATCAATGTCGCTAAAATTGCTGTAATTACAATTCTAGTGTCAACACAGCCACCAAAATTTGCTACTATAACTAAATTATTATTTTCAATATCTGCTTCAGAAGATTCAGAGTAGAATTTGTTTATTAATCCAGATTTTAAACTAGAAATTAAACTATCTGTTTGCTCTTTTGTGCCATTAAAGGCAAATTTAACAACCATTGTATACTCTTCTAAATTATTAACTTCAACAGAGTATACATCTCCTTTAACGTCATTTTCTTTTAATACTTCATCTACTTTAGATTTAAAGGATTTGTAGGTTTCTTTATCATCTAATTTAGTTTCAGTTCCAGCAACTACTGAGATTAAAATTCCACCAGTGTAATCTAAACCTTTGTTGAAACCTAATGTACAAGCAAATACTATCGCCAAAATAAAACAAACTATTGGAGCAATTAGAGCTTTATAAAAATTATCAGCAAATTTATATGATGAGTTAGATAAGTCAAATTTATTTTTCATAGCTCTCTCCTTTTGTAAATTTTACTTTTTTATAATTTTTTGTGTTTATAGTAACATACCAAGTTACAAAATCTTTGAAAAGAACTATAACATTAAACAACGCCACAAAAACTGAAACAGCTAAGCCTATTGCAAATGTTGAAACATAAGGAATATTCCAGAATGTTAAACTAACAGCCGCTAAGAATATCATTGTACATATATCTAAATTTATTAGCCATGATTTTTTAAAACCTGTTCTTGCTGCTAATTGTAATTTATGCAAATAATAAAATTCAGATTTGATTTTATTTAAATAAATTATATGAGTTATTACTAAAATCCCCATTCCCAACAAAGCACCAAATATTGTTCCTACTGAGCCAGTAGTAAATGGAAGCGCTTGTAGTAAGAATATATTAAACACTCCACCAAAAAGAACTGACAAATCAGCGACTAACCCCAATTCTCCATAAACTATTGGAAGAATAATCATTGAAATTAACAACACAAAAGCAAAAGCAATCATTAGATACAACAAAACATTATTACCTAATGTAGCAGAAGATGTGTTGTTTGAAATAGTTTTTAATTGAACTCCTGTTGATGACATCAAAATTTGCAATGCATATTCTTGAGCAGTTTCTATAGAATAATTGTTACTTTCAGAATAAAAAGATAAAAAATCATTTGTTGTTTCTTCAACTTTTAATTCGGTTGATTTTTTCCCGTCAATATAGAAATACACTTTTGAGTCAGTTGTTGCACTAACTTGTTTTGTAAGTTCTGCATATTTTTTTGCACCTGATGCGTTGAATTGTATAGTTACGCTGTTGTATTCAGTTAATCCCTGAAAAATTGTTGACGCATAAGCATTTTTAACATCTGTACCAACTATATCATAAGAATTTAATTCACTTTCTGTAATCTCATCTTGATTAATGCTAGAAATAAAAAAGCTTTTAGTGTTACCAATAATTGATAATATAGAACTCGCATTAGATTTTGATTCTATTTCCGCTTTGATATAATCACCTTGACGATAAACTTTTGACCCCACAAATCCTTGGGCATTTAAAATATCGCGTATTTGAACTATTGCTTTTTCAACATCTTCATCTTCAACATTATCAGTTGTAATTTTATAGACAGCATTATTTCCGTTTGTTATTTCACTTGTTGCACTTATTGAATTAAATAATCCATTATAATAATTTGATGAAGGCAAATTAAATTGTGCAAAACAAAGAAACATTGCCACTACAAGCAAAACTGAAGTTAAAATAAAATTAAATTTTGCTCTTTTTTTGTTCATTTATTCTCCTAATGTTATCGTAAAATTTTAAATTTTTGTGATGATCCATTGCATTTATGCTAATTCCACTTAAACCTGTGACATATAGTTTTGATAAACTATAAGTTATGTCTAATTTACCTAAAGACAATTATACTATGCCTTATAAAAGTAACAAGCCTTAAATTCCCAAAAGCAACCCACAATAATATGTGGCATCACAATTTGTGCTATTATCGGTTTTCAAAAAGCATTGCTTTCAACCACTTTTGACAATCCGACAATACTATGCTTAATAAGTATTTTTTTAGTTGATAATTAAAACACTTTTAACAATACTTATATAGTATAGTTAATTAGTTTTTTTAAGTCAATTATTTTTTTAATTTAAATATAGTTAAATATTGACAAAAATTATTATTACTAAACTAAGATTAAAAAAATCACGTTCATTAACCAATGTATGAACGTGACAAATTGTTTTTATTTATTTTAAAAAATTATTATTACCATAAGGCATTTTTAATAATATATTAATTTATCTTTTTTTTCTAAAATTAACTGCAACTATACCCGCTATTCCTCCCGCTATGCTTGCAAAAATCAAATCATTAATTAATGAGCGTTCAAAACAAAAACCACCATTTAAAAGTGAAAAAACCATAAAAGCTAAAACTGTATACATAAGTCCGATAAATAATCCTGTTATTAAACCCATTTCAGTTGTTTTTTTAAGTCCATAAAATGTGCCTATTAATATACTTGCTATTTTTATTACTTGATTTATTGGTTTTATAGCTTCTGTTTTTATATCACAAAATCTCAACAAAAAAGCAAAAATACATATTAGAATTAATGAAATTGACAATGCCATTAAAGAGCCTTTAAGTAAACTAATAAAAAAAACACCCTTTGTTACTTTTGAATCAATAGTTTTTTCTGACTTCATAAAAAAACCTCCTATGATTTAAACATATGAGATTTTAGATATCTTTATTACTATTTTAATCAATAAATATATAATTTTTGATAAAATAAAGTTACATTTTTAACAATATTTAATGATAAAATTTGTTTTGTAAATATTATTTTTTAAATTTAAAATTTACTATCTCATTAAAAAACCAAATAAAATTACAAACAATGATAGTACCAAAAGAGGAACTGCTATTTGTGCAAAAGTTGCTAAAATCATAAGTGCTCCTATAAAATATATAAAATTTCCAATTAACATTTGTCAGCATTGCAAACATACCGTAAGATTTTGCGTAAAATAAAGAAAAAACCGATATTTTCTCCGCGTGAAGCAAAACTAAAAGACGTTTCTTTGCGACTAGCAAAGTGAGATTGATTTATCAATATCGTAAAATTTAAACTTGTTTAAATTTCAACGTCATTTGTTATTATTATATATAGTTTTTTTAAAAAATCAATAGCCAATTAATCATAAAATTGTATTATAAAAAGAAAAAGTGCCTTTTATGCACAAAAGGGCACTTGATTTTCAAACAATAGTAGCAAACAAATTAAAAAGGCAAAATTTATTTTTTTATCTTTACGCAAGTATAATTTATAAAAAACTTCATTTAAATTTTTTTGGATTAATTGCACAAATTTTTTAATCTATCACAATCTAAAATTTGTAATCTTTCAAATATTCATCTCTAAAATCTAAAAGCCTATCTTGTTTAATTGCTTCCTTAACTTTATCTGCAAGTTTTATTAAATGATAAAGATTGTGAATAGATAAAAGTTCTGCTCCCAACATTTCACCCGATTTAATTAAGTGATGAATGTATGCTCTAGTAAAATTTTTACAAGCATAGCAATGACAGTCTTGCTCAATTGGAGTAAAATCTCTAGCAAAACTTGCATTCCTAACAACTAATTTTCCATATCTTGTAAAAGCAGTCCCATTTCTTGCAATTCTTGTTGGAAGAACACAATCCATCATATCTATCCCTCTAGCGAAGCCTTCAATTAAACAATCTGGACTACCTACACCCATTAAATATCTAGGCATATTTTTTGGATACATTGGTTGTAAAAAGTCTAAAATATCATACATAACTTCTTTAGGTTCACCAACAGAAAGCCCACCTATTGCAATACCACATTTAGCATATGGAACCACTTCCTTTAAACTTCTTTCTCTCAAATCCTTAAAAAAGTTTCCTTGAATTATTGGAAATAGCATTTGATTATCATTTTTTTGTACATCATAACAACGCTTAAGCCATCTAGTAGTTCTTTCAAGTGCTTGTTCGGCATATTTATGATTTACACCCGGTTTTGAACATTCATCAAACGCCATAATTATATCTGAACCTAAATCATTTTGTATTTGCATACATTTTTCAGGAGTCATATATAACTTTTCACCACTTATATGTGAACTAAATTCAACACCATCTTCAGTAATTTTATTTAACTTTGCAAGTGAAAAAACTTGGAAACCGCCACTATCAGTCAAAATAGGTTTGTGCCAATTCATAAATTTATGAAGACCACCCGCTTCTTTTACTATATCATTTCCTGGTCTTAAAAAAAGATGATAGGTGTTTGAAAGTATAATTTGAGCGCCCATTTCCTCTAAATCTTCTGGTCTTAAACCCTTTACTGTCCCCAAAGTTCCAACAGGCATAAAAACAGGAGTTTCTATATCGCCATGAGGTGTATGAAAAACACCAAGCCTTGCACCTGATTGTTTACAAATATGTTTTACTTCATATGAAAATTTTTCCATTTATAATCCTTTATTTTTTAGAGTAATTTAATTAAATTAAATTTAATTTGGTTATTTTCAATTTTGTTTGAATATATAATTATTAAATAATTAAATTACAACAATAACATTGCATCACCAAAACTAAAAAATCTATATTTTTTCTCTACTGCATAATTGTATATTATTTTTATATCGTTAACTGTTTCAAAAGCAGAAACAAGCATCATAAGTGTGCTTTCAGGCAAGTGAAAATTGGTTATTAATCCATCTACAATTTTAAAATCAAAAGGTGGATAAATAAATATTTGCGTATCACCGCTATGTGCTTTAATTATCCCTTTTGAAACAGCAGCACTTTCCAAAACTCTGACAGAAGTTGTACCGCAAGCGATAACTCTTCTGCCTTCTTTTTTAGCCAAATTTATTCTTTCTGCAACCTCATTACTTATTTCATAATATTCAGAATGCATTTGATGATTTAAAATATCATCTTCTTTTACTGGCCTAAATGTACCAAGTCCAACGTGTAACATCACTTCAAGGACTTCAACACCTTTTTCTTTAACTTTTTGTAAAAGTTCTTTTGTCCAATGAAGACCAGCTGTAGGAGCAGCAGACGATCCTTCAATCTTAGAATAAACAGTTTGATAATCTTCTCTATTTTTTAATTTTTCACTAATATATGGAGGAAGAGGCATTGAACCAATTTTATCTAAAATTTCTTCAAACCTACCGTTAAAAATAAACTTAACTCTGCAAACACCATCAGATAATAATTGATCAACCCTCATTGAAAGTTCATCATTAAATTTTACAATAGTACCAATTTTCAAACGTTTAAATGGTTTTGCGATTATTTCCCAATCGGTTAAATCTATTCTTTTTTGAAGTAAAACTTCAATATGTGCTCCTGTTTGTTCTTTTATTCCAAATATTCTAGCAGGAATAACACGCGAATTGTTAAGAACAATCACATCGCCAGGTTTTAAATAATCTATAATATCCCTAAAAATTTTATCTTCAATTTGTTTTGTTTTTCTATCAAAAACTAAAAGTTTTGCACCATCTCGTGGTTCAGCTGGATTTTGTGCTATTAATTCTTCTGGAAGATAATAATTATAAGTGTTTTTTTTAGTAAACTCAGTCATCTTGTGCCACCTTGTATGTTTCTATTTGTTGTTTTTTATCCTCAGATAATTCAACACCAAAATGTTCATAAGCTTTTGCTAGTGCCACTCTACCTCTTGGAGTTCTTGCAATAAAACCTAATTGCAATAGATAAGGTTCATAAACATCTTCAATTGTTGTTGAATCTTCACCCGTTGAAGAAGCTAAAGTTTCTAAACCCACAGGACCACCAGCAAATTTTTTTATTATAGCAAGCATAACCTTTCTATCTATAACATCAAGACCTAAATTATCAATTTCCATTAATTCTAACGATTTTTTTGCCATTTTAATGTCAATATGCCCTTCGCCTAAAACATCCGCATAATCCCTAACACGTTTAAGTAAGCGGTTTGCGAGCCTAGGTGTTCCTCTGCTACGACTTGCAATTTCAGTACAAGCATCATCATCTAATTTAATATTTAAAATTTTTGCAGAACGATTGATAATTATTTTTAATTCATCAACAGAATAAAGTTCAAGCCTACAAATAACACCAAAACGGTCACGAAGAGGACCAGTTAACATTCCTGCCCTTGTTGTGGCGCCAATGAGTGTAAAAGGTTGAATTTTTAAACGCATATTTCTCGCTGAAGGACCTTTACCAACAATAAAGTCCAAAGCAAAATCTTCCATAGCGGGATATAAAACCTCTTCAACAGATTTATTCAAGCGATGAATTTCATCAATGAATAATACATCATTTTTATTTAAATTTGTCAGAATAGCAGCAAGGTCAGCGGCGTGTTCTATTGTAGGGCCACTGGTAATTTTAATTTGGCTCCCCATTTCATTTGCAATAATGTGTGACAAGGTTGTTTTTCCAAGTCCTGGAGGACCATACAAAAGCACGTGATCCAAAGTTTCTCCACGATTTTTTGCCGCTTTAATATAAATATTAAGATTATTTTTAATTTTTTCTTGACCAACATAATCATTCATTGATCTTGGACGAAGTGAATTTTCAATTTCTAAATCAGTAGCATTTTTTGTGCTAGTGATAAATCTATCTAAATCTTCCATTATCTACTCATTCCTCTTAATACATTTGTAATAATTTGTTCTAGTGTCATATCTTTTTTAGCAGTTTCCTTCACAAGTTTAAAAGCCTCGTTTTTGCTTAGACCAAGACCAACAAGTGCTGATATTGCATCATTAATAACATTTTCGTCAACATCATCTTCAACTAAGTTACTTGCTAGAGTTTCAAGTGGATTAATTTTGTCTTTAAGTTCTAATATTAATCTTTCCGCTGTTTTTTTGCCTAGACCCTTAAGTTTGCATAGTCTTTTTGTATCCTCATTGATGATTGCATTTTTTAAACTAGATATAGAAATATCGGACAAAATAGCTATAGCCATTTTAGGGCCTATCCCACCTACTGTAATTAGTTTTAAAAACATATCTTTTTCGTCAAGGCTTATAAAACCAAATAATGACATTTCATCTTCTTTAACATTGAGATAGGTATATATTTTTATAGGCTCATTTTCAAAAGTAATAGAATCTAACGTTTGTGAAGAAACAAAAATTTCATAGCCTATGCCATTATTTTCTAATGTTACTTTGTTTATGTCTTTTAAAGTAACTACTCCAATTATATATGAATACATAAAATTTCCTTTGATTAAAAATATTTTATTAATTGTCCACTTTATTCATTTAATTTATTCTTTTGCTAAACCTAATTACTAAAAAGGTTATATTTTATAATTTATTAAAATTAATTTTTGGACTAATTTGTGAATGACACAAAGCGGCTGCCACCGCATCAGCGGCGTCATCTGGTTTTGGAATTTTATCGAGTCCTAAAAGAGTTTTAACCATAAATTGAACTTGTTGTTTTTCCGCCCTTCCAACACCAGTTAATGCTTGTTTTATTTGTAGTGGGGTGTACTCATATACATCTAAGCCACATTCCTTACAGGTTAAAACAATTACACCTCTCGCTTCAGCAACAGGGATTATAGTTTTTTGATTTTTAAAGTAAAATAATTCCTCTATTGATACTACATCTGGTTTATAAACTTCAATAATTTTTTTTAGCGTTTTATAAATCACATACAACCTATTGGGTAAAGTTTCTTCTTTTGGAGTTGAAATTACACCATAGTCAACAATTTTGGGGGTGTAACCATCATAGTCAATAAGTCCATAACCAACTAAAGCGTATCCTGGGTCTATTCCTAAAATTCTCATTTGTTATCCTTTAAAAACTAATCTTCATCCTCTTCTTCTGGCAAATTAGCATTATGAATTACTTCTTGTACATCATCATTATCTTCCAAAATATCTATCATTTTTTGGAAGGTTTCAATTTGTTTAGCATCTAAGTCAATATAATTATCAGGTACTAATGTGTCCTCATAAGATAAAACAACAAGTCCTGCATTTGCTAATTTTTCTTGAATTTCGCTCACCTTGTTTGGTTCTGTTTCGATTGTGATGCAATCATCATTTTCAATAACATCTAATGCACCAAAATCAAGTGCTTGCATCATAACTTCATCAATGTCAGTATTAATATTTTTCTCAACATCAATTAGTCCTTTCCTTTTAAACATATAAGATACACAACCATTTGCACCCAAATTTCCAGAATATTTGTCAAAAGCGTGTCGAACATCACCGCTTGTTCTATTTACATTGTCTGTTAAAGTTTTAACAATAACGGCTGTACCACCAACACCATAACCTTCATATGTTTTTTCTTCATAATTTACAGAATCTGTTTCTCCAGATGCCTTTTTTATACTACGTTGAATAGAGTCATTTGGCATATTGTTAGATTTTGCTTTTGCTATTAAATCCTTTAATTTACTATTAACGTTTGGGTCTGCCCCACCAAGTTTTACGCATACCGCGATTTCACGACCTATTTTTGTAAAAATTTTTCCTCTTGCAGCATCAGTTTTGCCTTTTTTTGCTTGTATATTGTGCCATTTTGAATGTCCTGACATATTTTTCTCCTTTATTTCTTTATTTTGTAAGTTGTCGGCAAACAGCCCGAAGGGAATGTGCCAGCAACTAATGTTCATTCACACTGTGATGCCTTGATATGTCAAGGTATTGGTTTTATCAACTTAAAATTTGACACGTTCAAATTTAACATCACATAGTTTTTATTTTTTTAACTTATTAATTTAATTTTTATTTTGATTGTTTACTAAAAACATTACAATGCTTCCACTTACTCCCGCATTTAAACTTTCAAGGTTATTTTGCATAGGAATTTTAACTATTTTAGTAGAGAGTGCTTTAATTTTACTAGAAATGCCATTTCCCTCATTCCCTACTGCGACACCTACCACGCCACTAAATTTTGATGCAAAAATGTTTTCACCATTCATATCACAAACAAGTAATGGATAATTCCACTTTTTAAATTCTTCAACAAACTCTTCCTTTGTTGTTTGATACATCCTTAATTTAAATATTGAACCCATAGAGGATCTAACAACTTTTTCGTTTGATATTTTAACAGAGTCTAGCAAATACACATCTAAAAAATTTGCACCAAGAGCCGACCTTAAAAGAGTTCCAACGTTACCCGGGTCTTGAAGACTATCAAGTACCAAAAAATTACCTTTTGGTTTGGAAAGAGGTTGTTCTTTTAATTTTACAACCCCAATTAAACCTTGAGAATTTATAGTTGAAGAAAATGTTTTAAACACGTTTTCAGTTACTTCAACAACTTCTCCACCATAGTCGGTTTTACCGACATAGCCTTCCTTTTTGATTAAGTATAGTATATTATGTCCAGCTGTATATGCTTCATAAACTAATTTTGGATTATCAAAAAATACCAATGACTTATCTGCCATCAGTTTTTTTAACATCTTAATTTTTTCATTTTGCATTGATGCTAAAACCATACTAAATTATATATTACATCATTAGCACAAATTTTGCAAGCAAATAGAAAGTTTGAAAAAAACATTTGTTTTAATTTAAAAACTTTTTAACTTTTCCCCACCTAATATATGGATGTGTAAATGAGGGACTTCTTGTCCGCCGTCTTCACCTTGATTAATAATTAGTCTATATCCGCCGTCCAAACCAAGTTCGTGTTGGATTTTTGGCAAAACATCAAACATTTTTGCGATAATTTTTCTATCGTTTTCAGTTTGCTCAGATATTAATTTATAATGATTTTTTGGAATCATTAAATAATGACATTTTGCTTTAGGAGATATATCAGATATTATAAAGAAATCATCATCTTCATAATATTTTTTTGAACTTATTTCACCTTTTCCTATTTTACAAAAAATACAATCACACATATTTGCCTCCTTAAATTTTTATAGCTAATGCGCCATCTTTAAATTTTTGCTTTATTTTTACATTAACAAATTCATTTATTTCACATTTTTCGATTATATAACATTTGATATAATTTTCAGTATAACCTATATAATACTCGCCATCAAATTCTTCAACTAAAATTTGGTGGTGAAATCTTTTCGCTTTTTTAATAAATTTTTCATTTAGTTTTTCATTAATTAACGATAATTTCTTTACTCTTTCCTTTTTTATGTTTCCGTCAACCTGTGGCATTTTTTCCGCCAAAGTACCTGATCGTTTCGAGTATGGAAAAATATGTATATTATAAAATCCAGCTTTTTTAACAAACCTAAGAGTTTCTTCAAATTCCTTATCTGTTTCTTGAGGAAAGCCAACTATAACATCAGTTGTAATGCTAGGGTTTTTAAAGTTTTTGTTAATCAATTTAATTGATTTTAAATACTGCTTTGTAGTGTATTTTCTATTCATTCTTTTTAAAACTGTATCACTGCCACTTTGAAGTGATAAATGAAAATGTGGACAAATGTTTGAATTTTTCATTGCGTTAATAAAATTTTCATCAATTAACCCTTGTTCTAAACTACCCAATCTAAATCTAATGTTTTTATATGGCTCAAGCATTTCAATTAGTTTTGAAAAAGCCCTTTCGCCATCTATTTTATAATCTGTTATGTCAATTCCAGTTATGACAATTTCTTTTACATATTTAGATAATTCATCTACCTCTTTCAATATGCTCATTAAATCACGAGAACGACTTCTTCCTCTTAAATAAGGAATAACACAATAAGAGCAAAAATTATTACAACCATCCTGAATTTTTATATACGCACGAGTTTTTGTTGGTTCAACTTTAAACTCTTCGTTATAAGTTATAGGTAAATCATCTATATCAACGCCAGTTTTGTTAAAATCATCAATTAAACTTAATTTATTGGCTGTTCCTTTAACATAAACAACACCGTCAATATCATTAAATTGTTTTGAATTTTTTTGTGAAGCACATCCGCATACATATATTTTCGCATTTGGATTACACGCCTTAAATTTTGCTATTGTTTGTCTTGATTTTTTTTCAGCTTCATTAGTTACTGCACATGAATTTAAAATATATACATCGGCAGGAACTATTTCAGAAAAAACCTCATTACCTAAACTTTTAAGACTAAACATTAGTCCTTCACTTTCATATTGATTTACTTTACATCCTAAAGTATAAACTACTATTTTCATTTGTCCTTCTTTTAAACATTTACATTATAGCCAATTATTGCAGACATTGCAATACAAGCAGTTTCGGCTCTCAAAATTCTTTCACCTAAACCAAAATTAATAGCCCCCACACTATTAATCTGTTCAATTTCCTTGTCGCTAAATCCGCCCTCACTTCCCACAACAATTGCTATATTATTTTTATTTTTTATGTCATCAAAATTTCTAATTTTATTTTTTTCGTTTGCAAACAAAACAATATCAAAATTTTTTAATTTGTGTATCATTTCATTAAAACTTAACACGTCGTAAATATTTAAAGGAATACTTCTCCCACATTGCTTGCAAGCCTCAAGACTAATTTTGTTTAATCTACTAATTTTGTTGTTGTTTGCTTTAGCAACAATAAACTCGCTTTCAAAAGGATATAAATTTGTAATACCTAATTCAGTTAATTTCTGAACAATCAAATCTAATTTTTCACCTTTAACCAAGCCTTGGAAAACTGTTATGTTGATTTTAGGATTTTTGTTATTTAATTCTTTTGAAATTATTTTTGCTTTAGCCTGTTTTTTGCCTAAAACTGTCACTTCGCATAAATAATCAAATCCGTCTTCACAAAGACAAAGTATATTTTCACCCAACTTACATCTTAATACATTAAAATGCGCAAGTTCATCACCTTCAAAAATAAATTCATTGTCCACTTTATTTGCAAAAAATTTTTTCATAAAGTAGATTATATCATTTTTTTGCGTTTGACACAATTAATTTGCATATTTTTATGTATCTTAAAAAGTCTTCACACATTAAAAAAAACTGTAATTGGCTTATAATTATTTTGTAAAAGTTTAAAACTAATGTTAAAATATATATGTATTTAAAACAATAATTTTTTTCACATTTTTGCAGTTTGGTTGCAAACAATTGCTTTTAGCAAAAACCAAATTGAAATTGTTGCTTATATTTTTAGTAAACAAGGAGTTCTTTATGGAAAATGTTTTTGACATTGCAATATTTGGCGGTGGGGTTATTGGCTCTTGTATTTTTAGTGAATTATGCAGAATAGGTAAAAATTGCATTATAATTGAAAAAAATGATTTTGCCTCAGGTGAAAGTAAAGCAAATTCAGGCATTGTTCATGCAGGATTTGATGCAATGCCTAACACATTAAAAGCAAAATTTAATGTAAGAGGAAGCAATCTTTATAAAACAATGTGCAAAAGACTAGGTGTCCCATATAAACAAATTGGCGCTTATGTTTTAGGCAATAATCTTGACATTGTAAAAAAATTATATGATCGTGGCTTACAAAATGGATTGAAACCAAGCGATTTGGAAATTTTACAAAGAGATGAATTGATTAAACGTATCCCAAATTTAAACAATAATATAAATTGTGGTCTTTTTGCAAAAAAGTCCGCTATTGTTAATCCATATTTGCTAAATATATGTCTTGCAGAGGAAGGTGTTATTAATGGTGGGAAGTACAGAACTTTTTTCAATACTGAAAAAATTGAATATAAAAATAATTTATTTTACATCCAAGGAAACAACGAAACAATTTTAGCAAGGACAATAATTAATGCAAGCGGTTTTGGATACAATGAAATTGCCAAAATGCTTAATGTTGAACAATATAATATAAATTTCAGGCGTGGAGAATATTATGTTTTAGACCATAGTGAAAAAGATATTGTTTCCGCAACACTATTTCCTCTCCCCTCTCAAAAAGGAAAAGGAGTTTTAATTACTCCAACAGTTGATGGCAATATTCTTGTTGGCCCAAATGCAACCACTAGTGAAAATATTACAAAAACCACTCTTGAAGGTTTAAATGAAATCAAGTTAAAATCAAATAATTTAATTAATAATTTAAATTTAAAAAAGACCATAAGACAATTTGCTGGCATAAGAACTTGTGTTGACGATGATTTTGTTGTAGAAAAAAGTAAATTAAACAATAATGTTATTAATATTGCTGGTATTTGCTCTCCGGGACTTTCCAGTGCTCCAGCAATTGCCGAATATGTAGTTAAATTACTCGGTTTTAATAGTAAAAAGGTATCAACAAATAAAATCAAACCATATTTTTTAGCAAAAGATTTACCTAAATCTAAATATGAAATGCTCGTAAAAAAAGACCCAAGTTTTGGAAAAATAATATGTAAGTGTGAAATGATAACAAAGGGAGATATTGTTTTTGCTTTAAATAGACCTATAAAAGTTTTAACAATTGATGGAATTAAACGAAGAGTTAGAGCTGGAATGGGAAGATGTCAAAGTGGATTTTGTTTGGATAAAGTTGCAAAAATTATTGCAAAAGAAAATAACATAAGTGTTTTTGACGTTTTGAAAGAATATCCTAATAGTCAAATATTTGTTAATGAAATAAAGGGAGATGCCAATGATTGATACAATTGTTATTGGAGGTGGACCTGCTGGTATGGGGGCTGCACTTTCGGCTAGCAAGGAAAACGCTAAGGTGCTTTTAATTGAAAGAAATAATGTGCTTGGTGGAATTTTAAACCAATGTATTCACAATGGATTTGGGCTTCACTATTTTGGCGAGGAACTAACTGGACCTGAATATGCGGAAAGGTTTGTAAAACTTGTCAATAAAGACAAAAACATCCAAGTTATGCTTGATACATTTGTCACTAAAATATCAAAGAAACAAATAGAAATAATCAATCCATTAGGTAAAAAATCATTAAAATACAAATCTTTAGTTTTGGCGATGGGTTGTAGAGAACGTACTCAAGGAAATATTTTGCTTACAGGTACAAGACCTGCGGGAATTTATACTGCTGGACTTGCTCAACGAATGGTAAACATTGAAGGAAAATTACCCGGCAAAAAAATAGTTATTTTAGGTTCTGGCGATATTGGATTAATTATGGCAAGACGATTAACCTATGAAGGCGCTAAAGTTTTATGTGTGCTTGAAATAAATAAAAATACAAGCGGACTTAAAAGAAATATTGCTCAATGCCTAAATGATTATAATATTCCTCTTTATACATCAACTACAATTTTTGAAGTAGTAGGAAATGAAAGAGTAAAAGGCATTTATTATGGTAAGGTTGATGATAATTATAACAGGATAGAAGAATCCAAAAAATTTTTAGAATGTGATTGTATTATTTTATCTGTTGGACTTATCCCAGAAACAGATTTGCTAGAAAATGTTGATATTAACAAAAAAACTAATAGCGTTTTTGTAGATGATACTCTCTCCTGCCTTCTTGGAGTTTATGCTTGTGGTAATTTTTTACATGTTCACGATTTAGTAGACAATGTAACACAAGAAGCGATTGATGCGGGAAAAAATGCAGCTCTTTTTGCTCTTAATAAACTTTCAAAAAGAAATGAGACAGTTTCCATTGCAACAAGTGATGATGTTTCATATACAGTACCCAATAAAGTGTATTTAGGAACTGGTAGTTTTACTTTAAAATTTAGAGTTAAAAAAAGAGTAACTAAACAAAAAATAGTTGTTTATTCTGGTGATAAAAAAATTTTTGAAAAATTTGTTATGGCTATAAATCCCGGTGAAATGCAAACAATAAACATAAATAGAGAACTTGTTTGTGATAAATTATTTTTGTGTATTGAATAAATATGTAAATGATTGCATCCGCTTTTTGCGTGTAGTTTAAAATATTGCAATATGCCAATTTGATATTTTAAATTTATTAGTCGATTCTTAAGGAGATAAAATGAAAATAACTTGTATAATGTGTCCTGTGGGATGCGAATTAAATATTGAAAAAAATGGAGACGAAATTATAGTTAGTGGAAATGGTTGCATTCGTGGAAAACAATATGGAATAAGTGAAGTAACCTCACCTACCCGAATAGTAACAAGTTTGATAAAAACCACAAACGGCATAGCCTCAGTTAAAACAACAAAAGCCGTGCCAAAAAATAAAATATTTGACGTTCTTAATGTTTTAAAAAATTTTAAAAAAGACAAAGTTCAATATGGAGAAACAATAATAAAAAATGTTGCTGACATTGAAGGTGTTGATATAATTGTGACAAGAGATGCGATAGATATTAATTAATGTATATTAATTTACCTAAAAGGTCTTAAGATAAAAATATAAAAAAGGCAAAATTTGTTCTGTACAGATTTTGCCTTTTTTGAAAAAAACTAATATTTTATTAATAAATATTATGTTAACTAATATTTTAAATTCATAATTATTATTCTAATTTTATAATTCATAAACTAAAGAGATTATTCATTTACCACTTTGTCTTTTTCAACACCATCTTCAGATTTTCTAACAATTATAGGTTTAGTGTTATCAGTAATAACGTTTGGAGTTATCACTATTTTTTGAATTGTTTTATCTTCTGGAGCGTTATACATAATATTTAGCATATGGTCTTCTAAAATTGTTCTAAGCCCTCTTGCACCAGTTTTTAATTCAATTGCTTTTTTTGCAACAGTTTTGATTGCTTCTTGGTCAAACTCTAAATCTATATTATCCATTTCAAGAAGTTTTTTATATTGTTTAACAATTGCATTTTTTGGTTCAGTTAATATTTTAACTAGTGCGTCTTCATCTAAATCTTTTAGGCCTACAACTACTGGAAGTCTTCCAACAAATTCAGGTATTAAACCATATTTAATAAAATCTTGAGGCGTAACTTGTTTAAAATAATTTTCCAACTTATCTTCTTTTTGTTTTTTAACTTCAGCATTAAAACCTAAAGAAGATGTTGAAAGACGATTTTTAATCACTTTTTCAAGCCCAACAAAAGCACCGCCACATATAAATAATATATTTGTAGTATCTATTTGTATGTTTTCTTGTTGAGGATGTTTTCTGCCACCTTGAGGTGGAACACTTGCAGTTGTGCTTTCAATTATTTTTAATAATGCTTGTTGAACTCCTTCACCTGACACATCACGTGTTATTGAAGTATTCTCGCTTTTACGTGTAATTTTATCTATTTCATCAATATATATAATTCCACGTTCTGCTTTTTTAATATCATAGTCGGCATTTTGTATAAGTTTTAACAAAATATTTTCTACATCATCTCCAACATAGCCCGCTTGAGTTAATGTAGTAGCATCAGCACAAGCAAAAGGGACTTTTAATATTTTTGCTAAAGTTTTAGCAAGCAAAGTTTTTCCGCAACCTGTTGGCCCAACCATTAAAATATTACTTTTATCTAATTCAACATAATCATCATAGCCTTCTTGTTTGTTTTTGCTATTGTTTTCTATTTTATAATTAATTCTTTTGTAATGATTATAAACAGCAACAGATAAAACTTTTTTAGCTTCATCTTGTCCGATTATATATTTATCAAGCTCTGCCTTTATTTGTTCTGGAACTGGTAAATCAATCTTGCCAAGATTTTTTTCTGGCATTGCTTGATTCATAATTTCTCTGCATATTTCAACACAATCATCACAAATAAAAGCTTCTGCATTAGGGCTTGAAATAAGCTTTTTAGCAATTCTTTGTGGTTTACCACAAAACGAACATTTCATCTCTTTAGTTGTTGTTTGATTTGTATTCATTTTAACTCCTAATCTCTTTTATTAAAAATTCTATCAATTAAACCATATTCCAATGCTTCTTCAGCTGACATATAAAAGTCCCTATCAGTATCTTTTTGTACTTTTTCTAAAGGCTGTCCTGATTGTTCACTTAAAACTTTATTAATTTTTTCTTTAATTCGTTTAATATGATTTGCTTGTATCTCTATATCACTAGCCTGTCCTTGTGCACCACCTAAAGGTTGGTGAATCATAATTTCACTATTTGGAAGTGCAAATCGTTTGCCCTTTGTGCCACTAGATAACAAAAACGCACCCATAGACGCAGCTAGTCCCACACAGATAGTTGTTACATCACACTTAATAAAGTTCATTGTGTCAAAAATTGCAAGACCAGCACTAACGCTTCCACCGGGACTGTTAATGTATAATGAAATATCTTTTTCAGGATCCTTTCCTTCCAAAAAAATTAATTGTGCAACAATACTATTTGCCGTTTCGTCAGTAATTTCACCTGATAAAAATATTATTCTATCCTCTAATAATCTTGAATAAATATCATAAGACCTTTCGCCACTTGTTGTTTGGTCAACCACCATAGGTACTAACATAGTAAACTCCTTTATATCCATTATTTAACTAATGGCAAAAAGCTTTTATTTGCCTTTTGCCATTTAAGTATACACTACTTTTTATATTTTTACTCTATTCTAAAGTGTTGTTTTTTGTAAGAAAAAGAATAACTTTATCCATAAGCATATCATTTTTAATATATGCTAAGTTTTTATCACTTATAGATTTTTTATAATCTTCCAATAATTTATTATATTTTTCCGCATCTGTTGAAAGCCTTGCATCTAATTCTTCATCAGTAACAAGTAAGTTTTCATTTTTAATTAACTGTTCTAAAACCAAACGAGTTTTAACAGCATTTTCTGCTTGAGGTTTATAATTTTCTCTTAATTGCTCAATTGTCGTGTTGGCAAATTTGCAATAATCAACTAAACGCATACCTTGATAAGAAAGACGCATTTCTAAATCTCTTAAAAACATATCAAGTTGTCTATCAATTAAAACTTGAGGAATTTCAACGGTTGCATTTTCAACAACTTTATTAATTAAACGATTTTCATTTTCACGTTTAATATGTTCATCTAAAGTTTCTTGTAAATGTTTTTTAATATCTGCTTTATATTCTTCCAAAGTTTCAAATTCTGAAACATTTGATGCAAATTCATCGTTTAGTTCAGGAAGTTCTTTATTTTCAATTTTATGCAAAGTAATTTTAAATACTGATGCTTTTCCTTTTAAATTCTCTGCAGGATAATCAGCTGGAAATGTTACTTTAATATCTCTTTCCTCACCAACTTTCATGCCAACAATTTGGTCTTCAAAATTATCAATAAAACTATGCGAGCCAAGTTCTAAACGATAATTTTCTGCTTTTCCACCCTCAAACTCTTTTCCGTCAACAAATCCGCAAAAGTCAATTGTAACAAAATCGCCTTCTTTTGCCTCTTCTCCTTCCTTTGCTTCAACAAAGCGTGCACTTCTTTCACGTGCTTGATTCAATTCTTTTTCTACTTTTTTCTCGTCTAAAACTTCAGTATATTTTTCAATTTTTAAACCTTTGTATTCACCTAAAGTTACAACAGGCATTAAAGGTGCTTTTGCAGTTAAAACCAAACCTGTTCCATCAAATTTATCAACTGTTAAACTTGGTTGGTCAATAATTTCAAGTGAAGTGTTTTCACTTAAAAATTTTCCATATTCGTCTGCAAATGCAAGGTCAAGTGCTTCATCATAAAAAACGCTTTCACCATAATTTTTTTCTATTATTTTTCTAGGAGCCGAACCATTCCTGAATCCTTGTATGTTAAATTTACCTTTGTTTTCTTGATAAGCTTTTTCTACGTAAGAATTCCATTCATCTTTGTTTAATGTTATTTTAACTTCGACTTCATTTTTTTCATTTTTAACTATCTCGTACATTATGTAATTACTCCTTTAAAAAATTGTACTTTGAAAATATATCATATTTTATTTTTTTTTACAACAAA